>Ga0209542_10001835_pt1 | contig 49159 bp, 52 predicted proteins | sample RifCSPhighO2_01_FD_184028 | JGI IMG/M metagenome (GOLD analysis project Ga0209542, IMG submission 184028) | Soil microbial communities from Rifle, Colorado - Rifle CSP2_plank highO2_0.1 (SPAdes) (version 2) | ecosystem: Environmental > Terrestrial > Deep subsurface > Rock core/Sediment ...
ATGCTCAAACGCAGTGACAGTCGGGTTGCCCATTCTACCGTAAGCATACCCGCAGGCAGGATCTTCAAAAATTTGTGCGCCTCGCTCTACGCTCTCGAAGCTAAAAGAAACCCCGAGGTGAAGCGGCGGAACAATTCCATTAAAATGATCTTTATCTTTCGACACATGAATCCTTTTTTAAAGTCCTACGATTTAAAAATCATATAACAAAAATAAAAAAACCGCTAATAAAAATAGCGGTAAAATTTAAGCTAAATAGGAATGGGTCGACTGTACAGCCATTGCTCCCTCACCCACTGAAGATGCGACTCTTTTAACAGAACTGAATCTAGCATCGCCTGCCGCGAAAACACCTGCTTGAGATGTCTCCATATGTACCGGCACAGAACCATCTAATCTATTATTAACAAACTGCCCAGTAAGAATATAACCATTCTTGTCTTTTTCAACACAACCATCAAGCCACAAAGTCTTTGGTCTTGCACCAATTAGTATAAATAACCTATCGGCTGGAACAATGCTTTCATCGTTATTAGTCTTCAATCTTATTTCTTCCAGATGCTCAACCCCTCTGCATTCCACAAGAGATGTATTTTCATGCACATGAACATTACCATAATCCACGATTCTTTTTATAAGATACTCGCTCATTTTGTCCTTGATGGAATCACCCCTAACTAACAGATGTATTTCACAACCTGTACATCTTGCCAAATGCACAACAGCCTGCCCGGCAGAATTAGCGCCACCCACAACATATAATTTCTTGTCATTATACACAGAACTAAGTGAGGGGGAACCATATGAAATCCCATTGCCAAGGAATCTAGCAAGACCCGAAACAGTAAGGGTCTGGTATTGAACTCCGAGTGCCAATATAACTGCCCGAGACACAATCACATCTCCCTCGTCGCTAATAATGGTCTTCCTGTCTCCATCACAAACTAGTCTATTGGCCCTGAATGGAGCCAAAAAATTAGTGTTAAATTTTGCGGCCTGCGCCACTGCCCGGCGAACTAAATCTTGACCAGTCAAACCATCTGGAAATCCAAGAAAATTTTCAATAAGTGTCGAGGTGCCTGCCTGACCTCCAAACTGAGTTTGTGCATCTATAAGGACGGTAGACAATCCCTCAGAAGAAGCGTTAACAGCAGCAGAAAGGCCCGCTGGTCCTCCACCGACTATGCATAAATCATATTCATTATTAGTCACCTTGATCACCTCTGTTTAAATTTTTAAAAATCTATCCTAATATAGTATAATGAAAAGTAATACATGTCAACAAGAAAACAAAAATAAAAACGGCTAATATTGCCGTTGTGCACCTGCTGGGTAAACCAGACAGGAATATTGTCCAGCCTTAAAATAAATGCATTCTTCGTCAACAATTCTAGCTACTTCAGCGATCCTCTCGAGAAGAGCAGGGATTCTATTCTTGCCCTCAAAAGAAACTTCATAAACCCTGTGACGATCTCTATAAACTACTCTCTGTTTATTTATCCAAAGGCCAAAATTAGCAACCACGGAGGAGGTAAATGCTCCAAACTCTCTGGACAAAAAATTCTGCAAATACTCCTCAACTGTCTCTCCTCCAATTATTATATTTAACTTGTTTTCCGGGATATAAAATACTGCTGGCCTACCAAGATCAACAAGTCTGTACTTAGATCTATCATTAAATTCCCGCCACCTACTTTTATTTTTCAAGGCTCACCTATCCAGAAACGGAATTTACATGAAAGTGGTCACCCTGTGAGACAACATTAAATCTCTGGCCACAGCGACAAATAAAAGCAGGTGAAGCTGATGTTCTCCGATCACCCACAAGAATAGAATGATGGAATCCAACCTCACCAGTGTTTTCATTTTTTAGACCATTCCTACCACAACCACAGGTAATATCTATGGCAACCATATTTTTGCTTATAGGCTCTATCCTAATACCCATGATACCCTTCATCCCTGTCCTCTCAGGTTTTCTACTCTATCCTTTTCATTTACATCCACCGCCATTCTTGTTCCGCCCCCGGCAAGACCCATATCACTTCCCAAAATCTCAAGGATTATATCCTCAGCCAATCCTTGCCTTCGACAACTAGCGATCGCGCCCGCAATCATAAGTTCCTGGAATTTTAGAGCCATCGCGTCAACAACCGGATCACCGCTCTGAGTATCTTGACGTTGTGCTCTTAAGGCGGCCAAATGTAGGATTAATGCACCCTTGGCCATGCCTGCCACAAATTCATTATCTCGTCCACTCATGTCATCTTCTCCAATTTTAAATAGCACTTTGATTATACTGCCCAATATAGTTTTTGTCAAATTAAGATAGCACTTCAAATATTAGTTTAGTGCATATCTTTGCAAATCAAAACCGCCAATAATGGCGGGTGGCAAGATACTCCTATAAATTTTTTTCTAGAAATAACCTAGCTTTCCTAAATGCTTCACCTCGATGAGATATTTTATTCTCATCCTCTGTCGTCATTTCAGCCAAAACTAAATTGGTACCTTCAGGAACAAATAGCCCACTGTAGGGCATCCCTGGTTGAAACTTTGCTCTAGGAGCTTCCAGTAATTGTCCATAGACTTTACCTGAAAAGAAATACTCATCGCCACTTGGTGCAACAACCACAAAGACCTTTCAGCAACGCCTTCATTGGATTCACTTTCCTTGAATAGCATGCGATACCTATTTGCCCGATCGTGTAATAAGATCCCTTCAAATTGAGTAAGGGCAAATCTTCCAAGTTTCTTCAGAATCACACAAACTTCTGGATTATTCCCGTTTACTTCAAGTTCTTTTTCAATTTCGCCAATAAATACTTGAATTGTGACTTCAACTGTAATTTTAGACAACATATCCATTGTCTAACTACTATTTTAAAGAATAAACCAACAATACCATAGAAATATTGTATTGTAAAGTACATTGCTGAGCTGGGACTTAGTTGGAAATCGATATTATTGAATATCCAAGAGATTTACGCTTTCGCAAATTAAAAAGCCGAGCATAACTCGGTCCTACATTTTATGATTAGGTTTTACTTTTAAAATGGTCGAACTTATACCAAAGATCATCAAAATACGCCTTACAAGATGTGCAATCAGCAAAATGCAGAAGATCTTCATATGTTAGTCCGCTAACACACATCTTATGAAATTGCCCCACAGTGAAGTGGGTTCCTAGAGGAATTTCTAATCCAGTTGGTTTTGGTTTCTTAAATCTCTTTAATAACCATACTAGCATTTTAGTCTCCTGTTATTAAGGAATAGGAAAAACAATACTTCTTCTTGTTAGCATTGTCAATCTATTGGGGAAGGTTACTTAAGGGAGTAAGAATTACTTTTTATTGTTCTGCAAAGGGTGGGATTTATTCTTCTCTACCCTTTCTATCATAAATTTTACAGCCTCGTTCGTATTGATAAATTGTAGCTTTATATCTGGAAGGTTGTTGTGAAATACCCTAAATATTTCATCCGCAAAAGCTTGTCCAATCATAGGAACCTTATCAAAATCAAATACGACAGATTTAAATTTATCTAAACCAGACAATACTCTACGTGCTTGGGAGCGAGAAACAAATACACCACCTATTGTATACAGCTTTATCTTAACTTCAGTTTTATCAAATCCTTGATAACCGTCCTCATTTTCTCCAGTATATTTTCTAAATATATCGTTTAGGTGCCTATCTGAATCTATCGAAATAGAAAAACTAACTTTAGTACCCTTTCTTATAGCTTTTGGTTTTTGTAAGAAAACATCATTAATTCTGTTGTTTACTATAACTAGTCTGTATCCAAAACTATCTAAATTAAACAGGTCGCCAGCCCTTGAAGTAAAGAAAATACCCTCACCAGAATGAGATTTAGGTTGTGTGGTTGTTTTTCCTTTCAATAAATCCTGAATGGCCTCGAGCTCCGATTTAAGAGTTCTTTTGACCATTATGTTTTTATATACTCCAATTCCAGAATCTATTACATCAAAGAAAAGCTTCTTATTTTCAATTCTGACCTCGACCGTAATATTCTTTGATTTTGAATGCTCAATAGCATTGTTGAGCATCTCAGAAAAAGCATAAGTAAAAATACTCCTAACATTTTCCTTGAGGGTCAAGATAAGGGGAAACTTATTCTCTAGTTCATTCAAAACCTTGTGCTCTTCCAGCCCCTTATTCTTTAACGTTTTTTTTATTTTGTTAGGAAAAAGTTCTAAGTGGTTCGCAGCGTATTTAGGATTTAGATATGAAGCCTTACTAGTTGAGCCGGTCTTTACTATTTTTCTCTCATTGACCAACTGTTTTAATAAAAAGCTTATATATTGCCTAGAAACGCCAAATATAGAGACTAGATCCCTAGTTTTTAATTGTTTTTTTTGCTCTAAAATATTTAGTATTGTTTCTTTAGACAACTTCATTGACTTAAGTATATCAGTTGTAAAGCGGTTGTCAAGTAGTCTGGGGACGGTTGTCAACTTGGTTGTAAAGTTAGTGGCCGAGCTAGGTCTTCGTTGCTTCGCTCCTCCGAAGCTTTAGCAAAGGAGGGGGCATTTATTGATACCGAATATCCGGGAGATTTACTATTTTGCTACAAATTAAAAAGCGCCCTTCGATAAACTCAGAGCACTTCTTAATCTCAGTTTACACTGAGCTTGTCGAAGTGTTGCGGGGACAATCAATCGTTGGAACTACTTCTAAGCGATTAGTTGAGAAAGTTTTTAGGTATTACTTAAAAATAAAACCTATCGATTAAGATAGGTGTTGGAAATATCATCTACGGCCAGACCAGTTTTTACCACAGTCATCGCACCAATAGGCAGTAAAATCATATTCAGATTTTGATTTTAGGTTTGGGTGTTGGCATCTTTTTTGCAGTTCTATCAATTCATTTTCTACTACAGTAAGTTGGGCTTGAACTCCCTTTTTTCGAGACTCAATTTTTTTTCGGAGCTCAATTACATTATTCTGGGTAGCCTGAACAGATTCCTTAAATTCTTGACATCGGCAAGCGTTACAGCTTGTCCCAACTTTAATATTTTCTGACAATCCAATGTGATTATGATAATTGCGTGGGTGGCCACATTCACAGATTAATTCTGGATTGTAACGGCCAAAGACAGAGTGTGATACTTCGCTCACGCTCAACTCTTTGTTGTAAATTATCTGCCTAGAGAATATCACCCAAAAACCTTTTAATCAATATCCCTGCTGTCCCTCGATTTCCTCGGGATAAATCATTCCTTCGATAGTTCGGCAGGCACTTCGGCCGTGAGCCCAGCACCGAATGGCTCACTACTTGATCAGGGCAAGACTGCAAGCGATTAGTTGAAAGGGTGTTTAAATATTACTTAGAAAATAAAAAAGAGGGATAAATCCCTCATCTTGGAATAGCAGCAATTCCTCTGATTTCTACCATCGTATCTTCCAAGGGGTACTCCCACGGCACTTCTGATACCCAAACCTGACACCTGGCAGGCATGTTTCCTTTTTCTCTTGTAATACCGTATTGAGCAAAAAATTCACAGTAGGCAGAATTATAATCTTCACGGGATTTCTTTCGGTCTTTACAATCTTTCAAAAATACATCCATTGCTACAAACGAGCTGGCATCACCGCCTGCCTCCTCAACGATAGCAAGCATATTTTTCAATACTTGAGCGGTCTGTGGCCCATAACCACCTTCAACAACTGGCTCGCCATCACGGCTTTTATCATTTCCTGTTTGCCCAGCAAGAAAAAGAATTTTGTGGTTCATCGGGTCTACTAATACACCCTGACTGTATGCACCTGGAGTGGGAGTCTTATCAGTAAAAATATTCTGCATTGTCTTTCTCCTTGTCAAAAATCAAAGTGATATTATCCTATCATATATTTACAATAAGTCTAGCCCGGCTGATTTATCAGAACAAAAAAGCCGAGGGTTAGTCGGCATTTTGGGTAGTGCCCAATTTGTAGGTGGATGGCGCAAGGGCTTCTTTATTCCACAATCCCAACAGTGACCGCAATCGCTTATTAAATAATCGTGGTCGCAGGCCCACTTACCTACATCGTCAGCACTAATTCTTTTTTTGAGGCCACTCAAACGAATTCTTAACACAAGATATTTAGCATTAGGGGCACGTTCGTATTCTGCTTTCATTTTATTTCCAACCCAATACTTTCCAACCGTGTTCAGCATATAGGCCAAGGCCGTCTTTTCCTTCACAGCATTCAAGGAATGCATTTTCTGTATCAGACCAATAGAAATCGCCTGTAGAAACTTTTACACCAGGTCCTTCAAAGCGAAGCTTTACTGGTCTCGCCGTTCTCTTGGATGGTTCTGTGGTTTTCCAATTTCTATTTCTTGCTTTGGTAGCCATTCTCTTCCTCCGATAATTTCAATGAACCTGGAAACAAAATACACCTTATTGGTGTATTTTGCAAAATGCCAACCAGGTCTGGGACCCGGGAAAATTGTACTCGCCGCCTACTGGTGCTGGGCATACCACGACTTCTGTCTCTGGCATTTCGGAGCTCTCGCTCCTCAACTGTCACTCGCCAAAAGGTATGTACCACACCTGCTGGCTTTGGTGTTTGGGCAAATCAAAAAGCGGCTAATGCCGCTTTAAACAACTGTTCAATTAGTAAATAGCGAGGGTTTGTCCATTTATTACTATCGCCACATCCCTATCCAACGAAGTACATTCAGAATCTACAACAAAATCATCGTTTTTCGTCCGTATCAAAAGAACCAGATGTGCTGGAAATCCCTCCTTCACTACAAGATCAAAACTAATATCCCCGCTAGAAACATCGCGTAGTTTTTTTCTTGTTTCAAAAACCGCTTCTGAATTTTCTATTGTACGCCCAGTCTCCTCCAGTGCTATAATCCGATCTTCTTGAGCAGATAACTGCCTTATTTTCATAACGACTCCTATTTTAAAAGACAATACAATAATACAACCTACATGTGGTATTGTCAATCTACACTTTGGCCTGCACATCCACTCTATTGAGCTCTGTATTTCTTCGTTCTCACTCAGTCACTGGCCTCAGTACAAAATTACCTTCATTCGCTTGTTGCAGAGCTTCGACAGAATTGCCTGCCTGCCGTAGCTTTAGCAAAGTAGGGTGAGGAGTTGGTAAAAATAAAACCGAGGAGAGCTCGGTATTGGTAAAACGTAATTATTTATTAGTATTCTGCGACTGTTAAATTCATGGATAAATCTAAAAAGGAATCTACGCAGAGAAATGGCCCACCGGGGGTTTCAAATGTTCTTTTATTTTGTAAGACTGGTTCGACACACACATAATCTTTAGGTGCATCGGTCCACAAGACAAGTTGGGATTTGACTGGCGCAAACGCTCCTCCAAGCTCCATCATTATATTTTTGCTTGGCATAGCGATAAGAATGGCCTCACTACTTATTCCTACTGATCTCGATTCACAAGAAAAACCATTGTAGGCAGCTCCACCATTCAAAACTCTTACAGTGCTCTCGTCTTTACATCCAAAATACGGATGAAATGCTGGAAGCACTGGGGCTGGTATAACTTCTTTGTCATCCATCCGATCTATACGTAATGTCATCTTCAATCCATTAGTATATGCGTAGACTCCAATCTCGTATCCTAAAGACCATGGATAGCTTTCATTCCCAGGATGATGAAAAATTAGTTTGGCATTATTAGATTCGAGTTTTACATCTCGGGCCTCCAAATCTCGTAGATAACCATGCTTCTTCTTGCTTCTTGGGGATTGACCAAACCATGGAGCACATATATGACAGCCACCACGTGCCTTATCTCCAATTTGGCGCCAAGGATACAATATCTCTAGCTTATCTACTACGGCAGAGGTAATAGTCCCGCCAGTAGAAGAGAGGTGAATTTCCGTTTGGCCATTTCTAATAACAATATCTTCCATCGTGTCCTCCAGACCTAGCAAATTGTTAAATAGATAATAAAAAAATAGCACTTCATTGCTATTTTGTCAATATATTCTTGCCCTTCGTGATTACACTCAGGGCTGCGTCGGCCTTCGCCTCCTTGTTGCAGAAGTGTTGCGTGATTGGCAACAAATACTGCTTGATTTGAAAGAAGTCTACACTTTTGCAAATTAAAAAGTGCGATATTATCGCACTTCAAATCTTCGGCCAAACCAATAACAGCCGGGTTCTTCTTGAAGTTCCATTCGGCCACCCTCGTTATGCCATTGGGCAGGATTGTCTGCAAAAAGAGTTCTGCACTTATCGGAAGGTATAAATTCTTTTACAGTATATTTTCTTCCTTTTGTCAGCGCTGGTCCAATACCTTCCATTTTTTCATCAACACATTCGACCGTCTGGCCTTCTTGAAACATACACTTCTCCTTGTTAATTTAGCTGAAAACAAAATACACCAATAAGGTGTATTTTGCAACTTATGCCAATCTTGTCTCATTTGTTGCGGAACTCTTACGCAGTTGACACCTTTTGATACCGAATATACAAAAGATTTGCAATTTTGCTCTGGTATAAAAAGTGAACCCCCGGGTCGTGGCCACGACATCGGGGGTTAATGTGCACGGATTGTTTACCGTGCTGCCTGTTTTCGACCTTGCGGTCGGGCGACCTCCAATAGGGTTTGGGGAGCCTAGGCTCCTTATCCGCCTGTGGCGGACCTACCTTCGAACCCTCCTCTCGAGAAGCTACCTCAAGAGAAACTCAATGTTGTGAATTAAGTATAGCATATCCTAAGTATAAAGTCAATAGCAACCAAAAACAGCCCTTGAAAGCTGTTTTTGCAAAGTGCCAAATGGGTCTGGGACCTGGAAATTTGTTGCAGAATTAGGACTTCGTTGGTATTTAATATTACCGGGTATCAAAGAAATTTATCAGTTTAATCTTGTAAATTAAAAGTCCGCAAAGCGGACATTAGATAGATTTGGGAATTTTACCTTTACCATTGCAGGTCGGGCAGGTTGTAGTTCTGGTTTCTGGCATTGGAAAACCAAATAATCCTATATATGCAGCGTTCATGATTGTTTCTGTCTTTGAGCCAGACCCGCTGCAATTCCAGCAGATCTGCTCTTTATTTTGATCTTTGTTGGTTGCCACCATACTATCACCCCCTATCTGTGTTAAGGAACAATAAAACAATACGCCATTTCTGGCGTATTGTCAATATTTGCACTTCGGCCTGTTGGCCTCAGTACAAAATTACCTTCGTAATTTATTTTTGTACCCTTCGGCTGTTGCCTACGGGCACTGCGTCGCCTTCGCTCCTTGTTGCGGGGGCAGGATTTGGTTTCGCCTCTCGTTGGCTTCCGCCTCCTCGGGCTAACCACCACCTCGCGTGACTTTATGCCAATTGCATAAAGTCACATGCTCCGGCGTTCAAATACTGACGAAAGTGACACGGGTCACTTCCTCTCCCCGCAAACATATACGATAAATATAAACGGCTCACATGGTGAGCCGTTTATATTTTGGGGCAATCAAATGTTGGAACCCTTCGACTACGCTCAGGACAGGCTTGTAAAAGATTAGTTGAGAATATATTTAGATATTATTTGGAGAATAAAAACGGCATTTAGCCGTATATATTTGTTGGTGAAGTCTCAAGCAGTAGGTCGCAATCTCTGCATACTAATCCGAATCCGCAACCTTGCCCGATTTCTTCAACCCTCTTTTCGTTTGAATGAGAACAACTTTTCTGTTTCCTTGTGAGTCCAGTCTTACCTTTGGCCTTTTTTCCTTCGACTACTTTGATAGAAAAACTGTGCTTATACCGTTTCCCGCTACGATGAGCAGATTCTGTGAAAATTATCTTTGTACCCAGCGGGATTTTATCTAAAAAATTACTCGACTTTTCTATCTTCTCTGGTATCAGGCAACTTTTGCCTTTCCTTGTTTCGACCTTACCGTGAGTAGACCATTTCTCATTAACAACGCCATTAACTACGAATTGTGTTGGAGTACGATTCGGTTCTGTTTTCTCCAGAACTCCTGTAGCAGTATATGTATACCATCCATCTATAGCATCTTTTCGTTTAGCCATTACTTAAGTTCTCCTTTCGGCACATCTTCCGTCAACACAACAGTTGTCACTAATCCTAAGCCACTATTGAATTTCCAGTTTTGACCATCCCAATCCATACCATGGTCGAAAGTATCAGTAAATAATCTTCCTTTCTTAACTCCGATAGCATCACTGCCATCTTCGTAAGATACCAGGCCATAGCCAGTGTTTTTGTAGGCGAACTTATCGCCTGGCTTTAGATTCTTTAGCCGTTTTAGACGGTCTTCAGGAGTTAATGCGATTGAAACCGCTTTATTCTGCTTAGTCTTTTTTGCCATCATTCACCTCTAAGTTGAATAAGGACTGGAAAGATATTAGCAAACAAGGGGTTCCAAATCAATGTCCCCGATGTCATTCACGACATTCGCTAAGCATGCTCCGCATACAACTTGTTGTTGTGCGGGGTTCGCCAAGTTTTACAATGTCCCAGAAATGTACTAATCTTTTGAAATGGATTTTGAATATTTTAACTCAAGGAAAGAAAAAGTCCGAGAAACTTACAATAAACAAAAGGCTATTTTCTGTCCCTTTCTTCAGGCTCAGGTTGTTTTAAACTCAGATGGATTTCATCACTTACAATTCTCCGATAGAAGAGAGCGAGGCAAAGAAGAGCAACTATTAAAATTTAATCTATTACCTCTGGCGCTCGATATTATTAAAAAATCAGGAACGCTTCAGGAATACAGAAAGGAACCGGTTAGAATCGGGCGCACATCAAAAGACGGTTTTTCTACAACTAAAATCGCTGAATATTTTGGATTCGTAGCCATAGTCGGAGAAAAGAAAATTAAGATAAGGGTTATTGTGAGACGAATCGGCGATGGGAATTTTAGCTTTTGGAGTGTAATGCCAGACAGTAAGCTGAAAGGCGGTCAAAGATTATATGATTACGGAATCGAAGATAATTAAAACTAAAAAACGCCCCATGAGGCGTTTTTTAGTGTGCCTGTCTTCAGCTTTGGAAATCCTTAGCTGAACGGGGCTTGCGCCCACAAGCACGATGTAAATGTAGCATACTTTAGTTAAAAAAAGCAAGTCCTGTTGATAATTCTATGAAAAACAGGAGATTTCTCTCCTGTTTCTCCTGCTCTGTTGCGGGGGCAGGATTTGAACCTGCGATCTTTGGGTTATGAGCCCAACGAGATGACCACTTCTCCACCCCGCGATAATGTTTTATAAATTAAAAACTAATTGAAATCATAACAAATTAAGACCAAAAAGCAAACTGACCAGGCTTAAAACCTGGTCAGTTTAGAATAAATATATAAGACAAGAGTTAATTACAGACCCCGGTAGTTGCAAAACAATTCGGGCAAGTATAACAGGATCCTGCCTTGAACATCATAGTACCGCATTCACAAACAGGAGCATCCGTGTGAGCATCCTCACCAGGGCTAGAATCCCATGCAGACGCGGCACTCGCGACAACATCTTCTCGGCCACCACGCACCAACTCAACTAGAGGAGAACTTTCTTTTTCTTCCAAAACAGGAATCATAGAAGTATTTTCAACGTGAGCGACACCAAAAATATCCTCCCGATCTTCCCTAGAAAGGAATCTGGTACCGAGATATCTGAAAATGTAATCCATAAATGATTTAGCAAAAGGTATTTCAGAATTACTTGTAATACCTGATGGCTCAAAACGCAGATCTTTAAACTTCCTAACCAACGTCTTCAAAGGGATACCAGACTGTAAACACATCGAGGTAAGCGTTGCAATAACATCAAACAAGCCAGATATCGTACTCCCCTCCTTCGCTATGGTTATAAAAGTCTCACCGGGCTTCTTGCTCTCTGGATAAAGACCGACTGTCAGGTACCCCTCATGATTGCCTATAGAAAACTTGTGAGTTATCGAAGGTCTCTCATCAGGAAGTTTAATCCTAGTATGTCCGTTGACTTTCTCCACCAGACCGCTCTTGGCAAGTTTGGCAACCTCTTCTTTGTTTTTATCTTCAGAAGAAGTATTCAAAGGCTGAACACTCTTGCAACCATCTCGATAAACGGCGACCGCCTTTAGACCGTACTTCCACGACTGCACAAAGGCATCACGAATATCTTCTTTAGTAGCCTCGTTGGGTAAGTTAACGGTTTTTGAAATAGCACCAGAAATAAATGGCTGAGCAGCACCCATCATTTTAATATGTCCCATATAACTTATGCTTCTTTTGCCATTAAAAGCCTTGAATGAACAATCAAAAACGTCCAGGTCTGTATCCTTCAAGTGAGGCGCCCCCTCTATAGTTTCCTTGTCCAACAGATATGAATTAATGTCAGATATCTGCTCCTCAGAATAACCTAGCTTTCTTAGCGCTGGAGGAACCTGATTATTTACCAACTTAAGAGTTCCACCTCCAACAAGTTTCTTGTATTTAACTAAAGCCAGCTCAGGTTCAATCCCAGTAGTATCACAATCCATTAGAAATGCTATGGTGCCTGTCGGAGCCAAAACAGTAGCCTGGGAATTTCGGAAACCATTTCTCAAGCCAAGATCCACCGCTTCTCTCCAAACACCAACAGATTCTTTAAACAAATCCCGATGAGCCGAAAGCATTTTGTCGCTAGAATCACTAAAATGACCAATTAATCTACTGGCAACCAGGCCATGCTTCCTCATAACAGAAATCATAGGTTCCTTATTGATCTCATAGCCAGCAAATGGCCCGACAACTCCTGCCAACCTTGCGGACATTTTATACGCCTGACCACACATAAGTGAAGTAATTGATCCCGCTATCGCCCTACCGTTATCAGAATCGTATGGCAAACCCATATTCATAAGTAAGCTTCCGAGGTTAGCATAACCAAGACCAAGTTCTCTAAAATTAATCGCATTTTCAGTTATTTTAGGGGTTGGGTAAGATGAGTTACCAACAATTATCTCTTGGGCTGTTATTACAACGTCAACTGCCTTTTTAAAACCATCCACGTCAAAAGATCCATCCGCCATCAAAAACTTGAGTAGATTAAGTGATGCCAGATTGCAGGCGCTGTTGTCCAAATGCATATATTCTGAGCAGGGATTGGATGCGTTTATCCGACCACTATTGGGACATGTATGCCAATCATTTATAGTAGTATCAAACTGCATGCCGGGATCAGCAGAACTCCATGCGGCATCCGCTATCCAATCCATAACTTCTCTGGCTTTTAACTTTTCGAGTGACTGGCCACTGACGACAGCCCGTAGATCCCAATCTCCATCAGCTTCTACACCCTTCATAAAATCATCAGTTACTCTTACAGAATTATTCGCATTTTGATAAGGCAACAATGTATAGGAATTAAAAAGCTCTCCCTCGATAGAAGCCTTCATTCCGCTGGCACTGAGAACCTTGGCCATATCTTCTATTATCTTTTTACAATAAATAAAGTCTTTTATATCCGGATGATCTACATTTAAAACAACCATCTTGGCCGCACGGCGAGTCGTGCCGCCAGAACGTATGCTATTGGCAACTCCGTCTGCTCCTTTCATGAATGAAACTGGACCAGAAGACCTACCACCGCGAGAAAGAGGTTCGCGTGAGGAACGCAAATTGGACAAATTAATACCAGAACCGGAACCAAACTTAAAAATCCAACCCTCGTCACGATACCATTCCAATATTGATTGCATGTTATCCTCAACAGCCAAGATAAAACAAGCACTACATTGTGGCCTCTCATATACTCCGACATTAAACCAGACCGGACTGTTGAAAGCAAAAAACTGATTTATGAGTAAGAACCTAAGATCTTGCTTGAAGTTTTCGCAATCAGCCGCAGACGCAAAGTATCCGTCTTTCATACCCCAACCAGCTATCGTAAGTGCGACCCGATCAATCATCTGACGAGCGCTCTGCTCTCTACCTGGAGTTCCTAGTTGTCCACGGAAATACTTTGAAGCAACAATATCAGTAGCGGTCTGACTCCAGAAATCAGGGACCTCAACCCCAGTCTGTTCAAATACAACCTCACCATTGCCCTTAGTAATCCTGGCAGTTCTTTTTTCCCAATTTATTGCATCATAGGGATCACCCACGCCAAAAAATCTAGTCCACCTCAAACCTGCAGTTTCGTGAAACTTACCATTGCCAACAACTGCGTCACTATCTATTAATTGCTCTAGTTCTTCACTTCGAATTGGGTATAGATTTGTCATAAACTATGCATGATTTAGTTAAAACAAACTCGCCATAAAAGCGAGTTAGCTCACACGACCACACGGATTGTGTGAAGCACTGATCATGCTTTAATTCTAGACACAAGATGGAAGAGTGCAAGTAGACAAAGTTGTGGATAACTCTGTCAAAAAACAAAACCCCGCTGTTAGCGGGGTTTTGTTTTGAATAATTACTATTTTAATTTACTTCATTTTCCTTCTTATAAAAGCAGGTATATCAAATTCTGTATCATCTAGAGTGCCGTCTATTATTTCCTTAGGCTCAGAAGATCTATATTCTTCTTTGTGCTTCAACTCCCCGTTACCTATGCTTGGTGTATCATCAAACATAGTTGATACAGCTACTGGCTGCGGCTTTTCTACCTTATGGGCGCCGTTAGTAAACCCCGTTGCAATTACTGTTATTTTTATCTCTCCCTTCTTTAACTTGTCATCCTGAACAGCACCAAAAATAACCTTGGCATCTGGATCAATTTTATCGGTAATGATCTTAGCGGCCTCATTAATTTCCGCCATCGCTAAATCAGCACCACCAGAAACATTAAATAACACGCCTCTGGCTCCATCAATCGAAACCTCAAGAAGCGGAGAACTGATTGCTGTTTTGGCTGCATCTATCGCTCTATCATCACCACTGGCAAAACCTATTCCCATCAATGCCGAACCAGAATTCGACATTACGGCACGAACATCTGCAAAATCAACATTTATCAAACCAGGGATGGTAATCAAATCAGAAATACCCTGGACACCCTGCTTCAAAACATCATCAACTTTCGCAAAAGCTTCAAGAAGAGGGGTTTTGCGATCAATTATAGAGAGAAGGCGATCATTAGGAACTGTAATAAGAGCGTCGACATTGTCCCTGAGGATATGCCAAGCATCTTCGGCTATACGAGACCTGGCTGAACCCTCAAAAGAAAAAGGCTTGGTAACAACCCCCACAGTAAGTGCCCCGACATCTCTGGCGATCTCGGCTATAACAGAAGAAGCACCGGAACCAGTACCGCCGCCAAGTCCTGCACAAATAAAAACCATATCTGATCCCTTGAGTGTATCCTGTATCTCATCTTTACTTTCACTGGCAGCTTGTCTACCAACCTCAGGGTTCATGCCAGCGCCCAAACCTCTGGTCAGATTCTTACCAATTAAAATCTTTGTTGGAGCATTGGCAACGTTTAGATCTTGGGCATCCAAATTAACCGCGACAAACTCAACCCCATGAATCTTGGAGTTCATCATTCTTTGTATTGCCTTATTGCCACCGCCTCCTACACCTACAACCTTAATGCGGGCAAATGTTTCAAATGGAGGTTTTAACTGAGCCATATTGTGACTCTGGTTTAGCACAAAAGAAAAACAGGCGCAATATAGACACCTGTTTTCACCCTGTGGATAACTCTCTTAGGGAAGGAAGTTTTTAAACCATCTGGTTAGCTTATTAATACCATCAAAAGATGAGAAGCGTGCGGTTATTGTTAATTTACCGCCAGAAAATTCTTTTTCGAAACCCCACAACACCATACCGAGTGACACAGCCAACGCGGGATCTGAAACCTGATCAACAAGTCCTTCTAACAAATAATCTCCACCAGTTTTAACACTGAGTCTGAGTCTATTTTTAACAAAACTGGCTAGGCCGCTTAAATTTGCTCCACCTCCGGCCAATACGACACCTGCCGGTAGCATGTAGTTTCTTGGTAGTTTTTTAATCTCTTCCGAAATCATGTCAAAAAGCTCGGCTACACGACAATCAATTATTTTTGTTAACTGAGCTCTTGGCACAACAAAATCTTCCTCTTCAAGAATATCCGAAAGATCAACCTTGTCCTTGCGGCTTGCAACATCATTACCAACACCACCATGCTTACATTTTATTTCTTCTGCGTTAGACATAGACGTCCTGAAGGCTACGGCTATATCGTTAGTTATGTGTCGTGATCCTATTGGCAAAATTGCTGTATGCACCAAATCACCCTCGTGGAATAAGGACATTGATGAAACTCCGCCACCGAAATCTATACTTAGAACTCCGTGCTCACGCTGATGTTTGTCCAAAACAGCCTTGGCAGCAGCCAAAGGCGCAAATACAAATTCTGAAACCTCAATGTCATTGGCATTAACACATTTAGCCAAATTACGAATATGAGGCGACAAACCGTCTATCAATAAGACTTCGGCCTCAAGCCTGACCCCACGCATTCCAAGAGGATTTTTAACATGTTCCTGCCCGTCAATCGTAAAAATCCTAGGTATTGCATGCACGATCTCTCTGTTCTGAGGTAAGTTAATAGTTGAAGCAGCATCGATAACACGATCTATATCATTTTGATTAATCTCACTGTCTGCACGGGAAACAACCACAACCCCCCTTGAAGACTGGGTTCTGACATGGGAACCGTTCAGGGATACGTACGCACGACTAACTCTCGCCCCAGACATTGATTCCGCCTTCTTTACAGAATTAGCAACACTGGCTACGGTTTCCTCCATGTCAAAAACCACTCCCCTCCTTAGTCCTTCGGATGGCGAGATTCCAATACCTATCACGCTTGGCCTTAGGGTCTCCTGATTAAGTTCTGCGATTACAGTCTTAACGGCGTGATTCCCAATATCGATTCCGCAAATTATTTGCTGACGCAAGTACGAGATTTATGAATTAGAATTGATGATCAAGACTTTTAGTGTCTTTCCGCTCAAAGCGGCTTCTTAACCTGAGATCAAGAAGATCATAAATCTTAAATCATTTTGAATAACCCAAACCTAATAGAATCTTGTCCTGGAGATAGAACATCCTTCTCTCCTCGGTTGGCGATTTTTCATGATCGAAGCCCAACAAATGCAAAAAACCATGTACAGCCAGGAACGTAACCTTAAAATCCAAGCCAACATTTTCTATCGCTGCATGTTTTTTGGCAACAGGTAAGCAGATAAAAATATCACCAAGGCTTATTATACCATCTTTTTTATCACCAATGCTAATTTTTTCTTTTAACGGGAAAGAAAGTACATCTGTGCTTAAGTTTTTACCTCTGTACTTCTTATTAAGAGACTTCATTTTAGCATCACCAACAAGGTTAATAGACAAATCCAATATATATTTTTCAAATCCAGCAGTTTTTGAGCTTTCAATAATTATTCTTTGCCAAAAAGACCTACTCAGGCCTTTATATTTTGTAAAATTATTTATAACTAGATCAATCACTGAGAAGAGATTCTTTAACAATCCTACTTACAGTAGTACCATCAGCACGCCCCTTAAGCTTAGTCATAACTGCGCTTATGACCTTGCCCATATCCTTTAGTCCTTGGGCACCGAGACTGGAGATTATGCTTTTTATTTCTTTTGATATTTCTTCTTCGTTAAGTTGCTCTGGCAAATAGGTTAAAAGTATATCTATCTCGGCCCTTTCTTTATCGGCAAGTTCCTGCCTGCCGCCAGCGATAAACTGCTCAACCGATTCTTTACGCTTTTTTAACTCACTAGATATAACTTCGATTATTTCATCATCACTGAGTTGGCTTTGATTTTCCATATCAGTAGCATCACTGAGTATCTTGCTCAATTGCTGCCTTTTTGCCAATTCCTTGTTTTTAACAGATGTCATTAACATGCCCAAAACCAGACGCTTATTTTGATCGCCTTTTTTCAGAGATTCCTTAAGTTCATTTTGTATACGCTCTTTTAACATTTATAAATCTAGTGTCTGTTTTAATTTTTTCTTCTCAACTTCAAATGAATCTTCGTCATATTTGCCCATTCTTTCAAGTTTTTTACGTAGTGACCTTAGCTCTTCACCCATAATAGCGCGATTTTTCTCAACACGTTCAGTTGCTTTCTTTTTGAAATACCTGGAAGCTTTGGCCCTAGGCAAAAGCCGGCTCTGTTGAACAAGCCGACTGAATCTTCTCATCATAGATCCAACACTCTCGTTTGGTTTTCTTTTGATTTCCATATGAGACCTCCTTTCTTAATATTATCTAATTTACTATTTTTGCTCCCAGTTTCTTACCACCCAAAACATGAATATGCAAATGATCGGTCATTCTTTCGCTATCTTCACCAACATTTATTATAACCCTAAAACCCTTAGCAAGATCTGTCTTCAATGCCACGTCGTTAGCAGCCAATAACAAATGTCCTAACATCTCAGCATCGACACTCGATACACCCTCAAGCCCTGGCACATGCTTCTTTGAAATTATTAAGACATGCACCGGCGCCTGCGGATGTATGTCCTTTATAGCCAACCATTCTTCACCTTCAGCAACAATCTGGGTTGGTAATTTTTTACTTATTATTTTACAAAAAATATCATCCATAAATCAGTCTTTCTTTAATCTCTGCTTGATTGTATCCAGTATTTTTGCCAATGGTATTGTTTCCTGAACACCCGAATCCATTTCTCTCAATATTACCATTTCCTCTAGGGCCTCCTTTTGACCAATCATCAAAGTATACTTTATGCCCAGCCTATTGGCTATTCTGAGTTGCGACTTGATACTATCACGCCCAAACGAAGCACGACTCGATATGCCTGCTTTTCTAAGTTCCTCAAATAGCACGAGACTCTTTCTCTTTGCGATTTCTCCCAACTGAGATATAAAAACCTTGGGTTGAGAGTGGCTTTCGGGTACGGATATATTTTCATTCTTAAGAGTTATGATCAAACGTTCCACACCAATTGACCACCCGGTAGCTGGTGTCTTTGGACCACCCAGCAAGTTAACAAGCTTGTCATATCTTCCTCCTCCACAAACTGCCCAAGCAGGAGAAGTACTACCTTCTTTTTCCTCAGGCCATATTTCAAATACTGTACGCGTGTAATAATCTAGTCCACGAACAAGCCTGGGATCCAAAAGATATGGTATTTTGACCTCGTCCAAGAATTCAAGAACATTCTTGAAATGTGCCTTGCAATCACTATCCAGATAATCAACCATTTGAGGAGCTTCTTTGCCAACCTCCCTACAACCCTCATTATCACAGTCTAACAAACGAAGAACGTTGGTCTTGAGACGTGTCTTACACTTATCGCAAATCTTTTTGGCCCTGTTCCTATAGTAGTCCTTGAGCGCCTTTATATACTGCGGGCGACAACTGGAATCACCAATTGTATTGATTTTAACAGTAAGGTTCTTCAAACCCACACTTTCCAAAAAACGATAACCCAAAAAAATCATTAAAGCATCCGTTGCAGCGTTCTCATCACCAAATGACTCTATTCCAAGCTGGTGGAATTGTCTGTAGCGTCCAGCCTGCGGGTTGTCATGTCTAAACATAGGCCCCATATACCAAAGCTGTACCGGATGAGGCATAACTGACATGCCATGTTCAATATATGCCCTGACTACTCCGGCAGTATTTTCAGGCCTAAGAGCCAGATCATCGCCTCCTTTTGTTTTAAAATTATATATCTCCTTTTCGACTATATCAGTTGCCTCACCAACAGAACGAACAAACAAAGATGTCGGTTCGAGAATGGGAGTTTCTATCTTTTCAAAACCATAATCAGATAGCAATGATGCCGCCTTTTTTGAAATATATTGCCAATAAGGCTGGTCAGCCGGCAATATGTCGTGCATTCCCTTAACCGATTGTAGAGATGTTGATTTTGACATTTTTGTAATATTTAAATTAATACGTTCCTGTTTTGACTTTACCGAAATCGCTCGCCGGCCAAGCCCTGAAAAAAACTCGGCCTGTAATCAATGATTCATTAAGCGGGCCCCAGCGCCTGGAATCAGAACTCTTCAAACGATTATCTCCCAAAACAAAGTATTCATTAGGATCTAGTTTAACTCTTAATTCTCCTAGTGTGTGCTGCCCATCTGACAAATAATCCTCCTCTAAAACAAGGCCTCCTGGGTTTTGCTTGTTGTATATCAGGACATGATCGTTCTTAATCTCAATTGTTTCTCCAGGCAATCCAATAATTCTTTTTATAAAAAACTGGCTCCTGTCTTCGGGAAAACGGAAAACAACAATTTCTCCCCTTTCAGGCTGGCTAAAACGATAACTTATCTCGTCTATCAATATATAGTCCCCATCGTTAAATGTCTCTTCCATGGACGCCCCCTTTACAAAAAAAGGCTGAACCAGGAAATATCTTATGGGAATAATAATGGCGAGGGATATGATTACGATCTTTATCGTCTCCCAAGCAAAAGCAAGCGCCCCAAGCTTTACGCTGTCCTGCGATGATTCTGGGATGTTTTGCTGTTCTTCTAGATTGCTCAATTAGCCAATTATACCAGGAAAATCAAGGATTGCAAGCAACAAAAAAGCGCTTAAAGCGCTACTTAAACAAAGTGCATTATGATCCCATCAATTGATCTAGGCTCACTCTCCTCCTGACACCAGTGCGCCCCTCAGCTTCTCGCACGTTCCTTAAAAAATTAAAACATGATTGACAACGAATAATACGACCTCCAGGATTATCAGGATCGTCAACCATGACATGATTTATGGCTTCTTTGTGCCGTGACGGATCCAGCCAATAATATGTCGTCCACATAGCAAGAGCTCGTACCGTTTCTATGGTAAGATGTTGTTCGTCAAAAACCTTGCAGATAATATTACCCGAAACATACCTAGCCCAATACCGGTAGGCAAACCTTGGAAACTCACCCTTAACCCAAAGGCCGCGAATCCAAGACCAAACACAAAATAGATAAAAGAGAATGAATCCGACACGGGCAAGAATATGTTCTTGAGTAGGGAATCTAACAAGTAAAAATCCTACTAAAATTAAGGCGATGCCCTGCAAGAAGACAATCATGGGCTAACTCCAAATCAAGTTAAATAACTATATTTTATTATAGATCATAACGTAGAAAAAGTCAACACAAAAACTACTTAGTTTTAAACTCATACACACCATTCCATAAGACCGGCGAATTTATGGCCAACTCCTTACATCTATCAACATACAACTTGCTGGCCTGATCTGACCCAGATGATAAAGAAAATGCTTCTATCGCTTCTTGCCACTTACCAGCCGCATAAAATTCCCTGCCTTTTTTAAAACTGATGAGGTTACTCTCTTCAGCCGGCCTAACCAAAACTTCGTATATCAAAACCGGCGTGGACCTTCCCTTCACAGTAATGAGATCGAGTTCTCTGGTCTTGATATCAGAACATGATTCTATCTCTTTTTTTGTAGATTCCGTTATTAAAATTTCCGTACCATATACCTTGTTCAAACCTTCCAATCTAGATGCCAAATTAACCTCGTCGCCTATTACCGTATAATTGAATCTGTCTTTTGAACCAAAATTACCAACCACAGCATCACCAGTGTTTATTCCAACGCCTATCTTTAATTCTTGTTTTTTATTTTCAGAACTCCAATATTCATTGAGTTTATCCAGGCCGCGAATCATTCCTATCGCCGAACGACAAGCATCTTCTGCGTGATTGGGGTTGTTTATCGGCGCACCCCAAAACGCCATTATTGCATCCCCTATATACTTATCTACAAGCCCTCTCTGCCCCATAATAACCTCTGTCATTTTAGTTAAATATTTATTTAAAATCCGCGAAAGATCTTCCGGCGTCATCAACTCTGAAATAGAAGTAAAACCCCTTATGTCAGAAAAAAGTATCGAAAGATTCTTTCTCTCGCCACCAAGCTTAAGTTTTGCAGGATCCGAAATTAATTGATCAATTACCTCTGTTGAAAGATAGTATTTGAAACTATCATGTATAAACTTTTTTTCTTTAGATTCTGAAAAATAACTTAACAAGATCAGCAACACCGAAACCAAGATAAATCCTACATTTAAATAAAGCACAGGAAATAGAATTTTCCATGAAAACAAGAAAATACCAAAGATATTAAAAATTAACCAAACCAACACCAAGAAAAATAATAAATTAGAAAACTTGTTGATTCTCTGTATTAAAATAAACGCTATAAAATTAATTACTATAATAATTAGGTAGTTAAGTCCGCTGGGTATATTTCTGTAAAAATCCTGAGCAATTAATGTATTTAAAACATTAGCTTGGATCTCAACACCAGACATAAAACCAACTGGAGTTTGAAAAAAATCATGTAAATCAGGGGCAGTCGCACCTATCAATACTATTTTATCTTCATAAAACCTTTCCGGCACCGAGTCACTCAACAAGTCGGTTATTGGTAATGTTAAAAATGTTTTTTCCGGACCAGCATAATCAATTCTATATGTGTCTGGTGTTTTTAATTTTGATTCGTATTCAAGTGCGATAGCCAGACCAAAAGACTGAAGCCCACTCATAGACGCATGGTGCTTCCTCACTGTTCCATCTCCATCAAGTGATACATTAGCCACCCCCACAAAAGACTTGTCCTTGAACAATTCCAAAGGCTCCAACAAAATATCACCCAACCCAACCTGAACAGGCAAAAATACCTTCGTCTTGGATCGCCCCAAAGCAGAAGACAATTTTAGATCACCGGCGATATCACCTCTTGATGATTCTGAAAAATTCACGTCTATACCAATAACTCTTGCCGCCTGAAGCTTATTAATCGCATCTGCAAAAACACCTCTTGACCAAGGCCACTGACCGACTTTATTTATGCTTTCGTTATCTACGGAAAATATTATTATGTCGTTAGTCTGGGTATGTTTTATAAAAAATTTGTCAAATATTTTTTCCTGCCATATGTCGAAAAGGGAGAAAGCAAAAAGTAAAATAACCACAGCTGACAGTGCGGAAAACAAAATGAAAGATTTGAGCAACCGTTGGCTCATGTTTAATATCTAAGCGTAAGAGACTTGGGGAGACTCAGAAACTCCTGGTCTGGAAATACGACAACTACATCATAGACCCCAGGAGGAATCTCTTGTGTTAAACTAGCTGCGATCGTTTGTGAATTAACCACATTTGATTGGATCAAAAATTCTCCTAGAAAAACCTGTGCAGCGTCGCTAAGATTCTCACCCACAATCGTAAAATTAGTTTCTGAATAACCGTAAATAACCTCGGGCTCAATAAAATTCAGCTTTCTAGTTGAACCAGAAACGAAAGCTCCCCCGCCCTGGGAAGGTCCACCGCCGCCTTGATTTAAAGAAGTAGGGGTAGGGGTATATGTGGGTCTAGGCGCAAGCGTGATTAATGAACTCGGGCTTACAGTAACTGTGGGCTCTGTGGATTCAACTACTGGATTATTGAATTTATACCATTCCGTTTCCTTATCATTATCACTTATAGGTCCGATCCAAAAATCCTGACCCGTAACCACAGTGGCCTTTTGACCAGCTTCTATTATTTTTTCTGATCCTATTTGCTCACCAGTTTCAGGATTAATAATTTTTAATGCCACCTGTCCTTCGACAACAACTATTGTCGTTTTACCATTCTCATAATAAACGCCAAAAGAAGTACCTCTTACAGTGGCCACAGCATTGGTTGTCTGGACTTCATAGTACTCGCCCTTACCAAGGACTTTCTTTATCCTGGACCAAAGATTTCCAGACTCCAATTCTATTTTAGTTTTATTATTCTCTTGAGTATCGACAACTATCTCGGAATTCCTATCAACAACAGTTATGGTCTTACTATCAGATTCAAGCACAGCCCTACCGGTCTCGGAAGTTTTTACAGTAGAACCAGTAGAAATTTTAATATTCTCATTTACTAGATTCTCAAATTCTGGGGCTCCGTAATTTTTAATAGAAACCTGGCTATTTATTTTTGTCAGTAAGGAAAGCAAGTTTCCAGAACTCTTATCCTTATCCGATCTCATTACAAGAACATAAAACACAAGACCAATTACAACCAGTATCGAAATTATTAAAATTATAGATTTTTTCAATTTAATTTGGACTAGGCTGCAATGCGTCTTGCCTTAGCCCGCTCGACTTCTGTGAGAAATTGCTTGCGCAGCCTCACACTGACTGGCGTAATCTCAAGATATTCGTCATCAGTCATGACTTCAAGACCCCTCTCAATGGTAAGTTGTAGCGGTGGTGTAAGATTAATTGCCTCATCAGATCCTGAAGCGCGCACATTAGTCAATTGTTTACCCTTGGTCGGATTAACATACATCTCCTCGCCCTTGGATGTATTACCAATAACCATTCCGGCATAAACCTCAGTGCCTGGACCTATATAAAGAGCGCCTCTTTCTTGCAAACCCCACAATGAATAACCCAATGCAACACCATTGGCCATAGATATCATGGAACCAACCACTCTCTTACGAATCTCGCCAGCATACGGCTTGAAGCCAATAACACGAGACGAGATAATACCCTCGCCCTTTGTATCCATAATAAATTGATTTCTGTAACCCAACAAGCCTCTCGTGGGTCCCTCAAAATAAAGTCTGACCAAATTATCAAAATTTGCTAAGTTATTCATGACAAAAGCCCTCATACCCAATCTCTCTATGATAACGCCTTGGTATTCGGATGGTGAGTCAATTATCACCTCTTCAAAAGGTTCCATTTTGACACCGCCTTCCTCCTTTATAATAACCTGCGGCTGTGATACTTGAACCTCATATCCGGCACGGCGCATATTTTCTAGAAGAATTGCAATATGCAACTCTCCGCGTCCCTTTACAACAAAACTCTCTGGAGACGAGAGATCGATATGAAGTCCGACGTTCACCTCTAGTTCGCGCTCTAGATATTCTCTTAGTTGGCGGGAGGTCACAAACTTTCCCTCACGACCACCGAAAGGAGAATTATTCACAATAAAAGTAAGCGCTATGGTAGGCTGATCTATTTCTATGGCAGGCAGAGGATTAATATTCTGGTCGTTGGTTATAGTTTCTCCTATGTAGATATCGGGCAATCCTGCCACAAGCACTATATCACCAGCAACCGCTTGAGAAACTTCAGTTTTTTCTAATCCATTAAAAGTAAACAGCTTGGTTATTTTACCAGACCTTGTCTCTCCTCCTGGTTTTTTAACAAAGACACTTTGAGTTGAAGAAACCACACCTTCATAGACTCGGCCGATTGCCAGACGTCCCAAAAAGTTATCATAACCAAGATTAAATGGTTGCAACTTTAGCGGGCTACTATTTAATTCTTCAGAAGAAGCGCTGGGCACATGTTTCAATATAGTATCTAGTAAGGGAGTCAGATCTTTTGAGTCATCTTCCAACTTTAATTTCGCTATACCAGAACGACCTATTGCATATACTACCGGGAAATCAGCCTGTTGGTCGTTTGCTCCTAATTCTATAAAAAGGTCTAAAACCTGCTCTTCACAACGATTAGGGTTAGCAGCTGGTTTATCTATTTTATTTATAACTACTATTGGCCTAAGTCCGAGCTCCAGAGATTTCTTGAGCACGAATCTAGTCTGAGGCATAGGACCCTCCTGAGCATCGACGACAAGAACAACTGAATCAATTGACCTAAGGACACGCTCAACTTCAGAACCGAAATCCGCATGACCTGGAGTATCTACAATATTTATCTTTGTGTCCTTGTAAGAGATCGCGGCGTTTTTTGAATATATGGTAATGCCGCGCTCCAATTCGAGTGCGTTAGAATCCATCGATGTACCCTCGGTAAAAGCTCCTGTCTGACGCATAAGAGAATCAGTCAGGGTCGTCTTTCCGTGGTCAACGTGTGCGATTATTGCGATGTTTCGTATTTCCATATGACAAAAAATGGCCAGTTCGGCCAAACTCACTATCTTATATTAATACAGAAGACTTCAACGGTCAAATTAAAACCCCGCTAAAGCGAGGTACTGAAATCAACTTTGTCCTTAAAGGTAGGACCATTAGACATGAGGGATACTGGCACACGAAGACCTTCCTCTATCAAACTCACGAACATATTAGCACTTGGTTTTCTAAGCGTTGTATAATCCGGCTGACATATATCCAATAGCTTGGTTAATAGATTCTGTCTTCCCTCAGGAATAAATGTTGGCTTCTTAATATTTTGCACCATAACTCTTGCTCCATCGCCCATTTTTTCAAGTTCAAAGAAATCACCAAATATATTGCCTGGCGCTGCAGGCATTGAATATGCATTGCACAGTTTGAACGTTTTTAAGCCAGCAATACGATCCATATTGGTAACAGCTATCTGATCCACCTTTCCCAAAACATTAATTGCGTATCTTGTTGCGACCAGATCCAGCCAACCAATCTTAAATGCTCCCTGCCACTCATTTTCTTGGTTATGTATCTCTGGTATTAATTCCGCCAGTCCATTTTCCTCAGTAACAAATGGTCCAGCTCCATGACGAGTCGCGTATGCGCGCGTTACACCTATCTTAGTAACTTCTCCATCATAATTTATCTCGCCCAGTATCTGGTCTGCGTTTTCAAAATTTGTTCTTGTTCTCGTAATGTGTGGACTAAAACCAAAACATGGATCGAGCAAAACCCCCTGGGCTCCCTCAAAAATCACTGTTTCACTCCTACCCAATAGTCGGCTCAGATTTTTTTGATCTCCTAACTTGAAAAAGCCAAATTCAAAGCGGTCGAAATAATTTTGGGACAATCTATCCAACCAACTATGGTAATCACGAAGTTGAAACAATTGATGATTCAATTTATCAGTAAAATAAAAGACATATTGACCAAGCCCACCAATCACCTGTTCAGCGAGATCAATCTTCATATCCAACAGCAGCCTCAACTTGCGTTTAGTCCTTTCTCTGTCTATCAAATCACCAACCAACAGAGTATCGCTACCCATGTGAGCAAAATCCTTCAAGGCTTCTCCCACACCATGGCCACAACTACCAAGACGAGCATGGCATCTTGATGTTTCCAGCATTTGGTTAACTATTCTATGAAATGGAGTTATCACAACACAATCTCTATCAATAATCACTTGGCCAAAACTATATTTTATTCCCTTTTTTATAGTTAGATCATTTATCTCTCCTGACAAGAACAACGGGTCCACAGCCATGAAACGAGATAGGTATGTACGGAGTCTAGGCTGAGCCAGCATTCCCGAACCAAGTTGTCTGAAACCATGCACTAAACCATCGGGTCTAACCACATGATGCAATGCTTGCGATCCACCATTATAACGAACAATGATCTTAGCATCGTGTTTCACCGCAAGATAATCAACGATACTTCCCTTGCCCTCATCTCCATAACCCAAACCAGCCAAAAGCAATGCTTTTTTGCTTTTTTTCACTGTTCATCCTCTGGAAACTCTTCTATAAATTCCTGCCATGCCAGAATGGCTTTATCAAAATGCCTAATAGAAACACCATCGGAAAGCATAAAATTTCTATAACCAAACTGCCGCATTAAATAGAGATCGGAGTAGTCAGCCATGCTTACTAAGCCAGATTTTTCCAATCCGCCAAATATGTGAGAGGCCAATATGGCATTCGGATCAACTCGAACAAGCTCCTTAAGATCCTTTAGGATCTTGGGTTTAGGAGTAGTATTTACAAACCAATCATCCCTGGCAGCCATAAAACGATAGCCCTTGTAAATTTCTTTGGAACTCAACAGTTCCACAAATTTCATACCCTCCGGAGATTCAATCTTGAGAACCATCTCTAACTCTGTCCAGTCAAAATGTGGTCCCAAAATTTCCTCAACATCCGCAACATCTTGATCACCCTCAACAAAAGAGAGCATATAGTTTTTTATTCCCAACGGACCGGCTGCAGAAAGATATTCAAGATCATCCTCAGTCAAATAACCGTCTATCTCCAAATTTTCACCCACGATATTTAAGGCCTGACCCTCACCTAAGGCATACTTGGGCAAAGAATCAAAATAAATCACGTTGCCTTTAATCATTTTGATATCGCACCAATCTCCACCACGGAAATAAACTCTGGCAGGTAGATCCACGGCGACACTGTGATTTAACTCAGCTCTACCCAAACCAGCCATTGTCCAGCGATTTATTCGAAGCTGACGCCCCTTAATATCTAGCCAAAACTTCTTGCCATGCTCTTTTGTATGAGACAGAATTCTTTCTAAGGTTTCCTTTGGTGAAAAAGCAGAATAAGCACCCAGATTGTAACGAACACCTCCCACAAGAGGGTGAGCAACAATCTCTTCTATTAAGCCCTCGAGGTGCACCGGCGGTAAGGTTGCTATAAGCATATTGACGCTGCCCTTTTTAAAAGTACTAAAAATATCTCATGTAAAATAAATTAAATTTTAACAAAAGTCAAGTAAAACAAAACCGAGCTTAGCCCGGTTTAATAAATTACATCAATCATTACAATCTCTTAATCTTAGCTCTCTTTTTAACTTGTTTGCTGTCAGCTTTGGGAAGATTGCCCAGATCAACACTTTGAGTTGATCTCTGTTCAGCGAGACCAGAAAGAGCCTGTGTCGTGTCCTCACGCCTCTGGGATGTCTGACCCCGGCTTTCCATGTCACCCAGATATTCATCAATACTAGAACCCGAAACTAAGGCAATAGCACCAAGCATGGTGTCAACTATACTCCTGGGATCATCTATCATCAAAATATTTTCTTTGGGCAAGACACTTTCCCACTGTGAACGGATTAGAGTATCATCATAACCCCTATATAAATCGGTCTCGTCCTGTGAAACAGTTCGCTGATTTGGATCGTAATTGAATTCAAAACATGTGACATCGCTTTTCTCGCTCGTCTCTCCTTTTGGAGAAGCAACGCCCTCAAATTTCTCTATTTTACCATTAACCTCGAGTTCAAGAATAAAAGGGATTGGTCTGGGATTATCCTCATGAAAGGCGAAGTTTCTCACAAAAACCTTGTACTTGCCTTTAGGCGCATCGCCCTTAGCCCAGCGTATATTTTCTACTGGCTTACGCGTTTCTTTTCTTCCAGCGTTTCTATCAACATCCAGTTTCCCCTTACGAACAGTATTATTACTATAAAATATTTCACCACCACCAGGAACTATGCAGTGCAGATCTAGATCATCATATGTATCCCAACGCAATGAAGCCCGGATATCCACATCTAGGAATCTACCGCCGGCCAATTCCAGGCGGTCCCTCATCTCAGCATCGATATCCGACTTACGCTCAGTCCAAGGCTTGCGAGGATAGATAAAGAAAACGTGGAACTTTTTTTGCAGTTCTCGGAAAACCACCGCAGAATCAAGATCTTCGGGTAAATCGTCTCCAATATACTTCCTCACCTGTTCCTTAGAAAGTCTGGGATAGAACCCCTCGTCACCAAGGAAAAACCAGAATCCTTTTTCTCCACGCGTAACAGCATCGAGTTCCATTTTGTAGGCCCCAACATAAGCGGCCAACTCATAAGATTCCTGGCCTGTTCCGCCACCGCCGCCTTCAAGCCACATTTTCGCAAGCCAGTCATCCAGTTTGTTGTCGGACTCGAATTGAGCCACCTGAATCGGCGCCTTATCAGAAGTAGCATCGCCTATGCCAACCCAACAAATTTCCGGACCAGCGGCATACTGTCGCAATTTAATTTGTCCAAAAAACATGGGAACCTTACTGAATACAACTTTAGCATCGTCTCCCCTAGAAAGAGTGAAATCCATAGCTACCACAATAGGCGTCGTTCTTGGATGTTCACCAGAATCACGACACTCCCGAGTCTTACCTTTAATATTCAACGTGGGGTCTATAGCATTTCTTGCACCCATTCCCTGGCTTCGGAAAATTTGATCATCCGTAGTAGAGGATCTAAGCCTCTCCGCAATATCACCTTCATAGTATCCACCGCCCATATGAGTCCTCCTTCTTTTTTGTCTATTTGATTAATTAAGTTTTATATTTAACAAGGAGAGGCGCTCACGCACCGTCCCCTCGTGAAAAAACTCTGGAAGCAAAACACCCAAAATGGATATATCACCTGTGGCACAGTCCTCATAGGAACGGCACACCATACGATTAAGTAGTTCAAGAGCCTCTCTGGCAAAACCTTCGGCCATATGCATATGACCAGACTTTGCACTTACAACAGCAATAGAAAACATCAGTTCAGCCTTGCGCATATCCAATGAATGGATCTCAGCCATAGCAGATGAAATACTAGGCATGGACACGATACACCACCTTTTTAAAAAACTGCCCAGATAAGAATATATAATCCTTATGGTTAACTGTCAAATCAACTCATCTTAAATTCCAAAAACTTTCTGGGACCCCAGATTGAAACAATGATTTTGCGCAAAACTCCATATAACTCCCAAGCATCACGCGACCGCTGAAGAGGACTATCTATTACAAACGTCTCCAGGAATCTTTTGATCTGAAGCGGAACAGAATCTGGCATTTCATTTGTTTTTAGGTCACCCCCCAAAATATAAATCATACATTTTCCAATTGAATAAATATCCGCTGAACAAGCGGCCTCCAAATACATCAGATCCTGCTGAGAATCACATTCTCTAGCAGGTGGTATGTATGTTTTTGCGGCAATCTCTGGAGCGCTAAAATCCTCATCGGACAGGTAAGACTTCAGACCATTTTTAATCGGATCCATCACGCTGCACTCCCAGCCCAGAAGCAGACAATTGTGATCCTGTGGCCTAACCAAGACATTTGATGGCTTGATATTCCTGTGAATTAATTTCCGACTATGAGCATAGCCAACAATACTTAACAACCGACTAAGCATCCAGACCATGTGTTTTGGATCCACCCCATCCTTGTATTTTTCTTTTACGGCAAGGAGGTCAAAACAATCCTGCGTCCCGCTCAGTATATTTCCTCGGCGTCCATCGCCCAAAAAACTATCAACCAGAACTGGTAAATGCTTAAACTGCTTACCCTCATTGTTTGGTTCGGAGCGCAAAAGAGCCAAGGCGTCTGCCTCTCTTTTGGAAAACGGATTGTCTTCTTTGCTGTTAACCAACTTAAGAATTATATCGATAGGCGTTATTATATCGATAGGCGTTCCGGATTCTCCAATAAGGTACCCGCCATAAGAAGAGAATATCTCATCAGATACTCCGCCACTCAAATAACAAACACCTTTTTTGGTTGTTACCTGAAAATCGCTTGCAGGCCGCGACATATTTGTATCTGGTTTTGGCGCACCTTTGGAGTCTGGGCCAACAGAAGCGATAGAAGATGCCTCAGAAATAATTTGTGCTTTTGTCCAATCATACAGCACACCAAGAGCAGTTCTGGCATCTAGTAATTTTTCACGAACCGCATCACCCAGAGATGTTTCGTCAACGGCCAACCGCCCGCTTAAAGACTGGAATTCTTTTTCTAGCGATAGCAGCCTGTCAGATACTCCCTTCTTTTTATTTTTGTAAACACTCTTGAAAATTTGGGCTGGTTCAGCAACATCAAGTATGTTTTGTATGAGCTTGGACAGATCTTCCATTTCTCCTCATAAAGTAAGAATTTTTAAATGAGCGTGGCCATAATTTATACCAACATATCAATCAAGTCAAGACATTGACAAAAATGATATATTTGATTAAAACAATGACAGCTACATTAAAAATACTACAAAAAGGAAGTAGAACATGCCCTGCGATATAGGCTACAAAACTTATACACCGGTGCGGATACCGCAACCCAAACCGCAAGTAGTAAAAAAATCCCTCCCTGCGCCTTCGGTTGACGCAGACCTTCTTGATAAACTGGGTATTGATGATAAAGAGTTCTTATCTTGGATCAGTAATCTCGACATAATTCCCCTGCTTGAAGAGGCCCTAAAAAGAACTCTTGAAACAAACTCGCCGGGAAAAATAAAGTTCTCAATAACCAAGTCTGGCGGCATCAGCACAGAATATGAGCACACGACTCAAGGAGAAAAAATAGTGGCTGAAGCTCTGGCAGAAAAAACACTAAGTAACTGGCAGATACAAATATTTCAAATTGTAACAGAACTTCTGGGCTATGACACAGTTATAAAGACAGAATCTTCTAGCGGTAATGAAGTATTAACCCTCGTCGCCGAAGAGTACGGCAAAACTCATCCATGCAAATATATTAGGGTCAGCAAATCCACCAACGGAAATGGGGAAATAACTTTTGAACATTTTGACACTCCTGAGGATCTGGAGAAAGAAAAAGTTAAGTTTACTGCATTATCACAAAAACTGGGAATAAAGATTGGCCTCACAACATCACCCATAACAGGGCAACCACCGCCCACAACCCATGATCATGCACACGACCACCAGCATGGACATGGTCACACTCACAAACATGAAGAGTAATCAGCAGGGAGGAGATATGGAAATCGCAAAAAATATACCACGTGATAAACTGCCCAACTGGCTTACCAAAGAAATCCTGGAACCTTTTGATTCCGGGTTAGCCTCTGTTTTCATACTGCACGGTGACATAAATTGCCTGATTTCAGACCCATATACCCAAGATCAAGAAAACAGGTCATATATAAAATTCAGGGAGTTCTGGCGTAAAATCCTAATGGACAATGAGATGGTTATATTTTATAACATCGCATCAGGAATCGGTTTTTTAAAACCGGGCATGGAGACTGAGTTTAAAAAGGCCGCGGGAATAATAGATCCGCCTACCTCGACAGGTGCAAGTGCGGTATCCGCCGCAAGAGCTGATCTTGCAAACAAAAGAGCACTGCCAAACGAACCCGCATTATGTCTGGAGTTGATCGATAAAGCCCTTAGAAACAGAAAGGGAATTGTTACAATAATAAATTCGGCACATTTCATCGCCCCCACAAGCGGTGGAACACCCATAACGCCCAATGACAGAATAAACACAGAACGATTACGCAATTGGAGTCAAAGTGAGAAAATAAGAGAGAATGGAAATTTGGTAGTTCTGGTAAGCGATCAGGCTTCAAAAATATCAGAAGAACTAAGACTTAACGGCAATGAAATAAGAATTGCTTACATACCCAAACCTGAAGCCAATGAACGTAGAATTTTTATTAAAACATATACGAGCGGATCTGAAACCCAAAAAAATATACTGAGGAAGCTACGCACATTAAGGAAAATATTCTCAAGACAAGAAAGTGGTTCAGATACATCTTTCCTGAACCAGCAGATCTCCGGTCTTGAGGAACAGATAAAAGCATTCCCCGATCTCTACGAGCTAGATCCGGATCTGAACTTAGAGATATTTACTGTGGCAACCCAAGGACTGAGTCTCACACAAATCAAAGAAATTCTAGTACAAAACAGAAAAAGTGGCCTACCCCTAAGCCTAAGTACTGTAAATGAAAAAAAACATGACATACTCTCCAGCGAATACAGCGATGTAATGGAGATTGTTAATCCAATTAAGGGTTTTGAAGATATCGGCGGAATGGATCATATCAAGAAATTCTTGATATCCATTCTAGATGCAATCAGAAAGGGAGATACCAGACGCGTACCCATGGGAATAACATTAATGGGGCCGCCTGGTACCGGCAAGACTGCGATCGTAGAAGCACTAGCAAAAGAAGCTGGATTCCACATGGTAAAGAAAAAGAACCTAAGGTCTAAGTGGGTCGGTGATTCAGAAGACAGAAATGAAAAATTTATCAACGGCGTTCGTTCGCTTGTTCCAATAGTAATCATGAATGATGAAGCAGACCTTGGAGAAGCAAATCGCGACTCCCCCAAGGGAGATTCTGGCGTATCAGAGAGAATGATGCAGTCATGGATGACCTTCTTATCTGACCCGAGAATCAGAGGCAAGGTTATTGTAATCAATTGCACGAATAGAGCCGACAGAATAGACCCGGCACTCAAACGCAGCGGCCGTAGCGACAAAAGGATTCTCCTTCCCATGCCCGCAGTAGAAGAAATGCCTGCAATTTTTGAAGTTATGTTTAGAAGATATTCAATAAAAACAAACATAAAAGACTTCGGCAAATACGCAGAAATGATAGATGGCAGATCTGGTGCGGACATCGAAGCAATAAGTCTTTCGGCGTTAGACTTTGCTGGCCGCAATCAGAACAGTGAAGATGAAGAAACCATAGTTGACGATGCCGCTCTGGTGGCGGCGATAAGAGATTTTATACCCAGTGCTAGCCAGGCCGATATAGACTACATGACAATGGTCAGTCTGCTTGAATCTTCATCAAGAGAACTGCTTCCAAACAACATTGTGAAAATAGTGGATGGCATACAAAGACGCAACCTAATACCAAACCTGGACTCGATACTAAGCCAGATAAGAGAGAGAAATATTGTATCAATATAGGCCAAATAAAATATTCAAATAAATATAAAACCCAGCTAAACTGGGTTTTTAAATTTAATCAGACACACTAATCTGAGAAGGGCCAAATATACTTTTTATTAGATCCTTAGTTTCAGGCGAAACCAGATCATCTATAGGCTCGCCCTTAGATAATCTGGATCTTATCAAAGTGCCGGAACCAAATATCCCCTCAATCTGGACCAGTTCTGAAGATGGCGGAAGGTCATGTCTTTCGACTACATATCCAGGCCGATGAATAACAACAAAGTTTAAGTTACTCCAGATATAATTTCCCCTCTCCCATACACGCTGAATTTCAGAATTACCATCATGACCTCCAGCAATTATATCTCCGCCCACAACATGCCATATCTGAGCATCAGGAAATTCTTCTTGATAAATTTTTTGGAGCTCCCAAGTGTGGGTAAATGATCCTTTATCCAAATCTAATGTATCAAGTCTCACCTTAGGAATTACGGCAAAAGCTGTTTCGGCAATAAGTTTGCGCGCCGAATCAGGAACGTCATCGATAATCTTGTCTTCCCTAGCACTCCCACAGGGAACCACGATAACCTTGTCAAAGGTTTCGGACAATCTTCTTGCAATAGACAGGTGGGCCAAACTTGTCGGCCGGAAACTGCCCCCAAAAATAACAATTCTTTTCTTCTCAATCGGCCTAGACAGGATAACCATCTTTAAATCATAGTACCTAATCGTAAGGTGTGGCGAAACCATCGATTCCCTAAGATCGAACCCAAATGAGCGCCTGCTTACTTTTGGAATTGGTGGGCCCTCGCCTCTTTTTGATATTGCTATGTGATACAATCTCCAGCATCTTTCCAAATCCTTCACAAAATCATGGGGGGTCACGAATAGCTGTGCTAAATGTTTTTCGTTCAATCTAAATTCTTTTTCAAGCGTACCCTTAATATAGTGTTCCAAAACAGTTTCCGGACTCCACCTGAACTCCACCCAGGCTCTGATCAATTGGTCATGATAATTGTAACCCTCAAGATTGCCATAATAGAAAGGGTCAGTCTGAGCCTCCTTCAATTCAGCGGTTGGTTTGATCTTAAAACATTCCGCTGGTATAACCCCTCTTTGATAAATAACGCGATTAAGATAATCCCCCGCTTGATAGACTTCTCGCTTTAGGCAATCACCGAATATCGCCAAGAAACCAGCGTTATCACCGTATCTGGTACAATAGCCTACAGCATTCTCAACCTTATTTCCGTTGCATGAGATCACACCGCCTAATTTTTCAGCCTGTGCGGACAATATTTCCCTGCGCAGACGGGCCATTATATTTCCGTATGCATCCGTACCTCGCTGGATGCCTGTTTTTTTAGCAATCAAATCTGCAGCATCAGTTATCGGAATGATATCAAAGTTTATACCGAGATTTTTTGCCAGCCTTTTGCCAAGCCCTATGGTTTTATCACTTGTGTAAGGACCAGGCATACTAAAACCGTGAACATTCTTCGGTCCCACAATGTGGGCCCAGTATGCTGCCGCAACGCTTGAATCTATGCCCCCGCTTATTCCTATTACTATCTTGCGCAAAGAGGCATCCAAACTCTCTACATGTTTTTTACCGGCATATTCAAGAGCTTCAAACAAATCTCTTGAATCATCCTCTTCTCTTGGCTCTAAGACCGGCACATTGTCGCCGAAGGCAAAATCAAAGGTTCCTTCGACATACGGTTCAACCTCAAATACAATGTCGCCATCTTCATTGTATATTGTCGAAGCCCCGTCAAAAATGACTATGGTCTTAACATTGTTTTGTATTCCTACATTGTTTACATAAACTATCGGCACAGGACAGCCCGCCTCACGACATGCGGCAGCAAGACTCTTAACTTCTTGATGGCGCCGGCGATTTTTCTGCCAGGAAAACGGTGATTGTGAAATAGCAACCAATAAATCAACACCCATCTCTGCTATAATCTTGCCTGGATTAAATGGATAGTTCTTTGCCCACAAATCCTCACATATAATTACGGCAACCCTGATTGGACCAATATTTGTATCCAGAGTAAAAAACTTGAAGTAGTCTCGGATATCAATTGATACTGTAGATTCAATACCATCTCGAGCCGATGCCAAACCTTCAAGAATCTCGCTGGAGATTGAATAAAAGTGCCGGTCATCGTCAAACACCTGGTAATCCGGCTGCAAGGTTTTACTTGTTTTGCCAATCAAGCGTCCGCCCTCAGCCAATAAAGCTGAATTGTATTTTCTCATCCTACCGTCACGACCTTTCTTATGAGGGTTAATGGTTATCGTGCCAAAAATAGCATTCGCGCTTTTTTTACCACCTCCTCCGACAAACCTGGTGGATTCAATGATATTATTATTTTCTCTCTGGACATCTCTTACAAAAGTATCGTCTTCGGGTTTGTCTCCGAGTAAGTAACCACTGACGGACATCTCTGGGAAAATTATCATATCCAATCCTCTTTCATTCGCAGACTGGATTTCTTTCCTCATATATCTGGAGTTAAGATCAGGCCTGCCAGGAATAACCGGCATCTGGCACAGGCCTATTTTTAATCCGTTTAATTTTGACATTTTTTCTCCACTTAATTTTAAAAAATCTTAAGAGATAAATAGCACAAAATTATTAAATAGTCAATATAATGACTTGACTTATACCATATTTAAATGTTAGATTAAGCCCGAGTTTTTTGAACTTTTACAAGCATTGGAGAATCTGAATGAGCGCACTAATTCAAGTCCCAGAGGATAATTATAAATACTGTCCTCATTGTGCCAAATCTTTAGGCATAAGAGTGAAAGAAGATAAAGAACGAAAGTACTGCTCATCCTGCAGGTGGACACATTATCCAGTTGAGGGTATTGCCCCATGCGGTATTATAATTAAAAATGGCAATGTCCTCCTGGTTCAAAGAAATCGGGAACCCTTTAAGGGCCTGTGGCAGTTAACTTCCGGATTCAAAGATCAGGGCGAAACCATAATGGAAGCCTTGATCAGAGAACTTAAAGAAGAATTGGCGATTGATCTAGTAGATTCTAGATTCCTAAGAGAGGTAGTGTCTTACGATGACCCACGCAGCGGAGGAGTACTTGTCCAATTTTTCTACATAGCCAACCATATAGGCACGCCCCGCAATAACGAACCTGAAGAAAATTCATCAATAAGCTATTGGCCATTGAAAAACTTACCACCAATGGCTTGGCGATCTCATCTTGAAACTTTGAACATGATAATCGTATAGGAGGAAAGATGTTTGAAAACGCAATACTTATTACTGATCCTCAAAACGACTTTTTTATTCCCGGACCACTTGGTGTAATCGGTGCCGAACAAATTATTGCACCGACCAATCGCATTATCAGACATGGCGTTAAAAATGATTGGCTAATTCTGGCCTCACGCGACTGGCACGATGAGAACAGTGTACATTTTCAAGATTGGTCGAAACACTGTGTCAAAGACACCCTCGGAGCTGAATTCCACAAAAACTTACTAGTCCCCTCCGGCACAATTGTAATTTCAAAGGGGTGCGGACCTAACAACAGGGCAGGTTATTCTGCATTTGAAAAAGATGTAATGTTAGGAATTTATCATGACGGCAAAATTATCAATACTCTTCCCCGTCCAACGACAGGAACGAGCAAATTACACCTACCTGATTATTTTTTAATAGCATTGGCCATGTCCCGAGATTTAGCTACTGCCCTAACAATCGCCAGGATAAAAAACTTGTTTAATCTAGGCCTAACAACCGATCATTGTGTTAGCGCGGGAACTTGCGATGCCGCAAAAATTGGTTCAGATCTAGGCTTCAAAACTTATGTTTGCCTTGATGCTTGCCGAGCAGTTAACCTAAAACCAGGCGATGAAGAGAGAGCAATCGAAGACATGAAGAAAGCCGGCGCTATAATGACCACTACTGATGAAGTAATGGCAGGTAAAATATACTAAACACTGCACGCCACGCCAGACATTGAATGTCTGGCTTTTTTAATTACAAATTAATCAATCTCCGTATCTATGCCCCACTGCCAACGAGGTTTCTGTCCCTTTTTATAACAGATTCTAATAAGAGTAGCACTGAGTAAGATCATGGGCAAAATAAATGTAAACATAGCTTCACTGAATCCCTTAACGCCACCTATTAGGGTAATGATTACGGCAAAAAGTGCTGCCAGCCAGAGCATTCCATTGTTCCTGTTGGCATCAATGATATCGTAAGTCTCATCTGACGTACCCAAAGAAGAGACACGAACATAAATTGAGTCATCCTCATCAACTTCGATTAAATCATTCTCTATAATCGCTTCCTTCTCTTTGTCAGGCAATTTAACTTCAATCTTAAGAGTTTGCACAATATCAGAACTGCGGGAAAATGGGCTATCGTTTTTCTCCTCTTTAATAATTTGAGTGACTCTAGCTTCAAATATTTTTGAGGTATATAAATCACTTCTTCCATTGCCCTGTGGCAAAGAATTGTAAAGCCAGAAAGCAGAACCAACCAAAATGACCAAAGCTATTATGTTATGTATACTAATTATTTTCTTGAAAAACATAGTTAAGTTATATCATAAAAAGACATTAAAATAAATTTTGTTTCTAAGACAAAAAATCACCATGATGGTGATTTTTTGTCTTGAATACTGCACTCCCGCTTACACTAAAAAGCTTCGGACGGGCAGGCAGTCGGTATGACTTGGCTGAACACCTCGTTCTAGAACTTTTTGAAAGCTAGACCCCATATGGGTTTCTGCGGTGTATTTTTAATCTTGATTTCGACGCTCCTCGGACTGATTATTTTTTAGACTTTTATCTAAAACTTGCTGTGCCATTTTTTCTCTAGATTCTTTATCATCAATATTCAGGTAACCTATGATGTCTTTTATTAAAGATAATTTATCTGGTGAGCGACCAGTGGGAAGCAGGGCAATAATCCTTAATCCTCCCTTGCCCAGAGTCTTCTCTATATCTCTCAAATGCATCATATCGCCATGAAATTCTTCGAACTTAAACCTTTTCCAAACCTCCTCGATATTTTCCCCGCTAATAGTAGCAATTTTTTTTAATATAATATCTAAAACCTCTAACTGCTTCGGATACCATGTTGTAACCGTTTGCTTATCTTTATCCGCCCCAAGAACAGAAATAATTTCCGTACTGTTTTTAAAAACAGCTTCCATGGCTATCCTGTCAACAACGGCTTCATTCAAGCCACGGAATGTGTCTGATTCCCGTCTCGGGTCTGTGTTGGCATATCCAAGCCTATAAGTTCCTGTTCGGTCAGCCTTTTTATCAATTAAAAACTTATGAAAAGATACGAGATGGATAATCTCGTGGAAAACTTGTTTAAAATATTCTAGTTCATTAGCTTGCGTACCTTTTCTTATATAAATCCGGTCATCAGCAGAATGATAAAAAGCATTGGAATGTAGGCCGGGAAAATGTTTTTCAAAAGATTCCGGAGATAAAATGTGTAACTGACCTAGTCTAACCTCTTCATATTCCAAGTTTAAACCTACTAATTCCTGCTCTAAATATTTATTAATCAAGCCGGCCATTCGTATTTCTAATTCTGTCTTTTCAAGTTCTCCTTCAAGTCTTTCTTCGGACTTAATTCTTTTCTCTCTTACACGCTCAGAAAACACCCCCTTGTCCTCCTTTGATAAATCTTTGCCAATTATTTCGAATTTTTTAGGCTTCATGTGTTATTACAAACCTTATACTCTTCTTATACTCTTCGGTATCCGAACCTGTCTCAACGTAGCTGACCTCCTTGAGCTAGAACCTTTTGACGATCAAGCCCAGTAAGGTGTTTTTAAGCTATTCCAATTTTACCATAACGATAGGTCTCGAGCACTAAGCTTTTGCTAAAATTTCGTTTACAAACTCAGTTTTATTTCGATTATATTCTTTTGCCGTCATGCCATTGCATTTTTCTTTTAAAAGTTCGTAGCGCTTCAGGTCATCTGTATGATTTCTAAGATATTCTTCAAAAACTTTTCCCATTAAATAATTCGGGTGATTGGCATCAACTATCTTAAGGTCAATTTTCTTATCTTCTTCTTTTGCCTCAAATCTAGCCCTATCAGGATATTGCGACCGTACAGGACCAAACTCCGTTTCAAGTTTTTGAATATAATCAAGAAACTCATCTTTGTTAGCTACAACTGAAACATCAATCTCATCTTGGCCGGAAATACCAAGACTGCTTGCGCCCGTATGTTCTATTATTGCTTCTGGACCCAAAATGTTCTGTATTTTCCTCTTGACTCTTTCAAATAGTTGCTCGGTTTTGGAGTCATAAGGAACAATAGATATTATTCTATCTGAAAGAGATTCAATCCACTTCTCTTGTTCGAGTGTAAGCATGTTTATTTCAAAGATAAATAGTTGTTTAACTGTTTCTTTATAAATCTTCTGCCAGCTCCGCTCTTTAAAAACTTTTCACGACCAAGAGCATCTTTCTTTTCCAGATAACCTTCGCAATAAATTAGTTTCCAATTTTTCTTTATTCTGGTGGTCCTTCCACCAGATCCATTGAGATGTTCTTCGACCCTCCTATCTAAATTAGAGGTACTTCCAATATACCAACTTTTGTCATCTAAATTTTCTAAAATATATATGTAATACATAAAACACACATGCCCCGTAAAATGGCCTACAGCCATCACGGGGCCGCGTGATAAAATTGTTTCACAATTTTATTTTACGCGGCTGCGGGGCCTGGGCTCGAACCAGGATTCCATGATTCAGAGTCATGTGTCCTACCATTAGACGACCCCGCAAAATTTCCTAAAATATACAACAAAAACTGTGTTTTTACAACCTGCGTTTAAAAATTAAAAACGGGAAAATTTCCCGTTCATTTTATGTTGGGTCATTACCCCAGCCAGCGGCTTGCCTAAGTAGCTCCTCTCTCGTTTTTTGAGCGTATTCATCTGTATCTCGCTTGTTACATTGGTTCACCGCAATACTAACTAATTCTCCGAGTAAAACCTTGGCTTCTGAAGGTGTTTTAAAAATATGCTCCCTAGGTTCATTTATAACGTATCTTTTAAATCCATTACTTATATTAAGGTAACCAAAATTTGCATGACCTCCCCCATTTAAATAAAGCGACACACCGTTACTGATCGAGACAAAACCCCCATTAGGATGCCTATGCCACTCAATATCTTCCTTCTGAATCAATACCTTAAGAAAAAGCTCATTAGTTATGGCCACATTCCACCATTGTTTAAATGTTAAAGTTACCGCAATCATATATCACTGTTTTAGAGATTTCAACATAAATTTACAAATACAGGAAAGCTTAATATGATTAAGTAACTAATTCCTGAATGTCCCAACTTATGAAATCAAATACCAATACAATATTCTCACAATTAAGGCCAGGAGATACTGATATCGTTTGAGTTAAAAACAAAAAACGGCTTAAGCCGTTTTTTGTTTTCTAAACCTTGAGATGCTTCCTTATGGCGATGGTGCTAGATGCCATGCCCAGAATTATACCTAAAAAGGCAACCATCAATACAACCTGGGGCAAGCCTGTGAAAAAGTAATCAAAAAGATCAACCGTAGGTACAAATGCTGCGACCTTATCCGAGACAAGATAAATTGAAGGATAAAATACGGCCAAGGCGATTACCGAGGCGAATAAACCATACAATCCGCCTTCGGTAAGATACGGGCCGCGTATATGCCAATTGGAGGCACCAACAAGCCGCATTATTTCTATCTCCTGTCTTTGGTTATATATTGTTAGCCTTACTGTATTAAATGTAACTAGAACAGCGATAGCAGCCAACACCAAAGCGGCACCCAAGCCCCAACTTTTGACTCCATTTGATATGCTCTCGATCCTTTCTATAACACCTTTGTTTTCATAAAAATTAATCTTATCAATAACTCCTCGTAGAGGACTTTTTTCTAGAAATTGCGCTATTGAAGCATACTGACCTGAGTTATGAGCCTTGATATTCAACGATGCAGATAGCGGATTCGAATCGAGCTGTGCCAATGATTCCTGTATTAGGGTGTCATTAGTATGCCTGGACTTAAAATCTTGAAGAGCCTGATCCTTCGAAACATATGTAACATCATATACTTCTGACAATGATACTAGATCAGACTTTATTCTAAGTGCCTGTTCTTCTGTGGCATCTGTTGTCAGATAGGCGCTGATGTCAACCTTATCACGCAGAGTGACAACGGCCTGAGATGTTAAAAACTGCACAGACAGCAAGGCCAAAAACAAAATCAAGGCCAATGCCATGATACCCGTGGCTCCAAAGCTAAGATAGCTGTTACGCTGGAAGTTCGTCCAACCAGAAGCAATTATTTTTTTTAGATTAATGCCCAAGTTTGTGAAATTAAATAACGTATCTGCCATTATGGGTCTGGTCTCTGACTATTTTACCCTTATCCATGCTTATGACTCTTTTGCCAACCCTGTTAACTATATTCATATCATGTGTCGCCAATATAACAGTAGTGCCCAGTTCGTTAATCTTCTGCAATAATTTTACCACGTCATAACTATTTACCAAATCTAAATTACCTGTAGGTTCATCAGCCAATAATATCTTCGGTCTATGTATCATAGATCGCGCGATAGCCAACCTCTGCTTCTCTCCTCCAGACATCTCATCGGGAAAAAATTCTAACTTATGACCAAGTCCCACAATAGAAAGTACCTGCGGAACATCTTTTTCTATGTCTTCCTGATTGGCACCAGTTACTTCCATAGCAAAAGCAACATTCTCGTAAGCTGTCTTCCTGGAAAGAAGTTTAAAGTCCTGATAAACAGTTCCAATCTTACGCCTCAGAAGAGGAACATCATTGTCGTCTATGTCAGCAAGATCCACACCTTCAATCATAACCTTGCCTGAATTAGGACGCTCCTCTCTGGTCAACATTTTCAAAAGAGTCGATTTGCCTGCACCAGAAAGTCCAACCAAAGACACGAACTCGCCCGGCCCTATTTCAAGATCAACATTATCAAGCACCACTGTATGAGGCGGATATATTTTTTTAACCTTATGTAGTTGGATCATTATTTATTTCTGCTTGTATAAATTCATCTAATTCACCGTCCAAAACTTTTTCTGGTTGACTGGACTCTACGCCAGTACGGTGATCTTTGACCTGTTTATATGGATTGAGAACATATGACCTTATTTGGCTTCCCCATTCTATCTCCTTGGATTCAGACCTCAATTGGGAAATTTCTGCTGTCTTCTGCTCTTCCATCAGAGTACTTAATCTGGACTTTAGCAATTGCATTGCCTTTTCCTTGTTCTGCGCCTGTGATCTCTCAGACTGTACCGCAACAACAGTATTGGTAGGTAGGTGGGTTACACGCACAGCCGTCTCAAGCTTGTTAACATTCTGGCCGCCTGGCCCAGATGAACGAAAGGTATCTACACGCAAATCTTTGGGGTCAATGTCTATTTTAACATCTTCTATTTCCGGTAGCACATCCACAAGCGCAAAAGAAGTGTGCCTCAGGTCCTTAGCTGAAAATGGTGATATCCTAACGAGACGATGCACACCAGACTCACCCCTCAAGTAACCATAAGCATAATTCCCAGAAATCTCGGCGACAGCGCTCTTGGTTCCATCCTGCTCGCCAAATGTTTGATGCAAAACGGAAAAGCCGAATCCACGGATCTCAGCATACTTCTGATACATACGCAAAAGCATTGAGGCCCAATCCTGAGCATCTACTCCACCAGCACCTGAATACACATAAAGCAATGCGTTACCACTGTCATACCTGCCAGACAAAAATATTTTTAAATACTTACTGTCAAAATCTTTTTTGAATTTTCTTATTTCTTCGTTTTTATTTTGAATCAAGTCATCGTCAATAGACAAGTAATCTGCCAGCCTGTCTTCAAAGTTATTCCAAAATTCTACTTCTTCTTTTAGATCATTGAGCTCCTTAGACAACTTGCCAGCACGTTCATGGTCTTTCCAAAAATCAGGATCCTGCATTGAAAGTTCTATATCAGAAATCTTCAGCCGAGCGGGGTCAAAGACGCCCCCGAATAGCGGGGATTTTTGATTGCATCTCTTCGAGTGTTTGTCGCAGTTCTTGCATCTTTTTATTATAGCAAAAAGTTTATAGCTCAGCAAAAACAAAGACCGCGCAACACGTAATTTTTTGACAAACTTAGATTGACTATTTTATAAAAACGATATATTGTAAAAGTGTGTTTTAAAGGGAGGCTTTGATGCTGTCTAAATTTTTCGGACTTTTTAAAAGAAACAACGAGCCTAGCTTTGAGGAGCTCTTTCAAAACCACGTAAATATATCTCTCCTAGCTGCGAAAGCCCTAGAAAATCAAGTCGTTATAAAAGAAGGCGATCAAATGATTGAGGATCGAGTTATTGAAGATTATGAACATGATGCTGACAAAATAGTTCGTCAAATTTTTGAAAAACTTGATGTGGCCTTTATAACCCATATCGACAAAACGGATATTATAGCTCTCATACGCGCTCTTGATGACGTAATCGATTCGATTAAAAGATCTGCTGTAGCGATAGCGACTTACAGATTCCAGACAACACAGAACACAGTTGAACTATCTTTTATAATCAAAGACTGTGTGGAAGAATTGCGCCATGCAATATCTAAGTTGTCTAAAAAAGATACTCAATCTGTATCCGAACATCTTACAAGGATAGAAAGCCTTGAGGATAAAGCAGACTTTTTTGTAGAGCAATCTCAAGCCAATATAGCTGATGCTAAGCATCTTGATTCACTAAAAAAAGCAATCGCTGCAAGAGAGATAATCGGCGAAATGGAGTCTGCCACCGATGCGTGCCAACACGCAATCAATATCATTTCAGATATTGTTCGCAAGGAGGCTTAATGCCAAAAAAGCCAAAACTAATAATACTTCTGGCATTAATAGGATTAATTATTTTATATACAGTCGCTCAATTTACTGGATGGCTACTGGCAGCAGTTCTAATGTTTGTACTGGGTTCGGAGTTTGTTAATGGTTTTACAGACGCGCCAAACGCAATCGGAACAGTAGTTGCTACCAAAGCCTTGCCATTTTTGCCTGCAGCTTTGGGAGCAGCTGTGTTGAACGCCTTTGGAGCTACTCTTGGAAAAGGAGTGGCTGAAACAATCGGCAAGGGCATTGTCGACTCGCAAGTTATAACTCTTGAAACCCTTGCTGGAGCACTGCTTGGAATAATCATTTTCAGCTCAGGTGCTGCTCGATTCGGCATACCAACAAGCGAATCTCATGCTCTAGTGGCCGGATTAAGCGGAGCGGCGTTAGCCGAAGTTGGAATTGGTTTTAACTTCAGTCAACCCAATATCATTATTGCATTCATAGCAATGCCTCTGCTGATTTTCAACACCATGATTCTGTTCCCCCGCACGAACAAACTAATAACTTCGGGGGTTGGTCTAGTTCTTGGGCTAATAACGGCATGTGGCTATCCCAAAACGGACGTCATAATCACGGATGGCTGGATAAAAGTCGGGGTAGGCATAGTCTCGGCACTTATTATCGGCTACATAGGGAGCTGGCTATTAGGCAAGTTAATTATCAAAACATGTTCAAATCTTTCCCCAACTCCAGCAAATAAAACGTTCAAGATTCTGCACATATTTTCAGCCGGGGCTATGGCGCTTGGCCACGGATTAAATGACGGACAAAAATTCATAGGAGTATTTACCCTAGCTTTGTTACTTGGTGGAAAGATAGACACATTTGAAATTCAATTCTGGGTGGTAATACTGTGCGCAGGAACAATGGGGATTGGCACATCTTTTGGTGGCAAGAAGATTATCCGAGTTGTGGGAGAAAAGATATCCAGACTTACGCAATGGCAAGGTTTTACCGCAACAACTACTGCCGCACTCATAATAGAAGGAGTATCTCACTTGGGTGTGCCCCTAAGCACAACTCACACAATAGTGGCGTCAATAACCGGCACTGGCGCATCTAAGAAAATTTCTGCAGTCCGCTGGAAATATCCTTGGCACATAGTCCAAGCCTCAGCACTGACATTCCCGATATGTGGAATAATCGCATTTCTAACCTGCAAATTTCTTTTGTTATTTAAATAACAGACCGTCGCCTGACGGATTTTTTATTTTGCAGACATCTAGTAGTGATATATAATTATTAAATGATGATAAAACTTGCACACATTGAAGATATTTTTAACTCCCCTCTGCCAACTCAAGTTAGTTCCCTACCAGTTTACGGAAATTTTTATACTGCCCTAATTGCGCTAGTTTTTGTAATCGCCATATTATCTGCTGCTTACTTCATAATAGGCCGCCTACCACTGTCTAAAAAAGACAAATTAACACCCTGGCACGAGGTAGCACTGGCTAAGCTTACTGTAACTTTTATATTAGCCGGTTCTGCCGCTGCAGGATGGGACGTTTGGTGGCACAGAGCTGTGGGTAGAGATCGTTTATTCGAACCTCCTCATATATTTTTATACACCTTCGCAAGCATCGCTATATTGTTAAGTATTTATGGATGGTACCGTACACACAAAAAATCCTGGAAAAAAATAGCTGGTTTCATATCTTTAATCCCAATAAGTGCTCCTTTTGACAACTTCTGGCACATCATGTTTGGGGTAGAGGATCTCTCCAAACCAGTCAGTTTATCATGGAGCCCTCCACACATGCTCCTAGACATAGGTGCAATGATGGGACTTATCATGTTGGTTCCAATCCTTATGCATGAGCGCAAAGAAACACAGAGATCATTTTTCATAGATCTTGCATTTGCGGCGGTCATGGTGATGGGTCTCTTTCTTGTCATGCCATTTCACCCAACCGAGGGCTGGGGACAGGTCGCAGGATTTTGGGGTACTGGTGTATTTGCCGCAGTAATTATATCAGTAATGATATACTCTCAAAAAATATTAAGCGGTTCATACGATGTAGTCAGAATAACGATGTACTCACTTATACTTATGTCTATTTCTTATGGCAAAGAAACGGCACCTGGCATAATACTTATGCCTCACGACAGGCAACCTTTTTGGCTTTATGTTTTTGCTTTTATGGTATCTGCTATAATTTTAGACATTTTTTTCAAAAAACTTAATCCGATCGCAAGAGGAGCCTTTGCCGCCGGTGCCTGGGCAGCAATTTTGTTCATTTTTTCACCAATGTTTTTGGACCCACAATTTTACTATCCGATTTCAGAAAGCGCAAAAACAATCATATCAAGCATCGCTGGAGGTGGTCTGGCAGGATTTTTGATATCAAAAATCCATAAAGCTTAGTGTGATTTAAAATTATTAATAAAAACCACACTACTCTACTGTGTGTTTTTTATTAATCCATGGAGCCGGAGGTGAGATTCGAACTCACGACCTCTACTTTACGAAAGTATTGCTCTACCAACTGAGCTACTCCGGCATATCAAGAAACCGACATATGACCGGCAAACATTCGATGCTAAAAATAAAGCCTACTTAATATCCTTTACGATTTCAACCTCACTAATTTTATACATGCGCCGAGAAGATACCACCCGCATAATTTTGTCAGCCATATAACCAATTAGAGCCACTACAATAAAATAAATAGCGCCCGACAAATTAATTTCGGGTAGTTTTTGTGAAAATAAACCTATAAGAGTAGCACCAACACCCATCGAGGTTATTACGGTCAAGTTTTTTACCGAGCTCTCCGTGCTCCTTGCTTGAATGCCACTAAATAATTCTAATGCCGAATCAACATAATTCTTAGTCATGCCCCAAATATCCTTGATGTATTCCAGTGTGTCTGACAATGTTTCGTATTTAAAGTTTAAAACCTCAACAAACTCGGTTAATCTTTTGTCAGAATCAAAAATCCTACCCCGCGTCTTAATATAAGAATCCATTTGATTTATGCGGGCTTCGATAAGATTTATGGTTTTGCCATAACTCTCAATTTTAGATTTAAAAGATCCCACCTCATTGCCACGAATCTGTCCCCTTTCTTTTACTTCAGCAATTCTTTCCCAAATTATGCGGTGCAAATTCAAGTACCGATGAAGTTGGGTCTTAAATTCTCTTATAAAAATCTGTTCTTCTATAAGTCTCTCGATATCGGATAATTGTTCAGAAATATTATTTATTACATAAAGTTTGTCTCCACGATAAATTTCAAAATCACCACGAGTTACTTCAAAATATTTTTCCTGCTCAAATTTGTTAAGAAGGGACTCTATATCTGACTTCTCGGCTTTATTTAAAACAACAAAATATGGATATATCGTCTTTATGTTCGCCAACTCCTTGGGTATCGGCGCACCCAGACTAAAAATATAGCTTATACTAGGCGACAATTTATTTTCATAGTAATCCCTCAGCTCCTGCAAATCATCACCAACACTGGTCACATTGTCCTTATTTAAAACTATCAATCCATCCTCAAATATTTTGACACCAATGCCTGATCGACTCCTCAACTCCACATAATCCAAATTGGCCAACTTCATTTCAACAGACTCAATCTCAAGTCCGTCATGCAATTCAGCAAGTTTGTTTTTGTCTAACTCAAGGGGCGATTCAGCCTCCTTAAGAAAATCATAAATTTCCGACAAATGCAGTGTTGTCCTCTGGAACCACCCGCCAATATATATTTTTTCAGCTTTGACCATTGAATAATTGTAACATAAATTTTCCCTGATAAAAATCCGCCGATGAGGCGGATCAGAAAATATATCCGATAACAAAATCACTTCTAAAATTTAAACCCAAATTCTGTCCATTGCTCCTGTTGTAGATTTTATATGCTTCCTGAACAAGCCCCAACCTTACACGCCCATCAATGTCATAAATTATCTCCCAAGAAACACCTCTTAAATCATACCTGACATTGATGG
>Ga0209542_10001836_pt1 | contig 49151 bp, 64 predicted proteins | sample RifCSPhighO2_01_FD_184028 | JGI IMG/M metagenome (GOLD analysis project Ga0209542, IMG submission 184028) | Soil microbial communities from Rifle, Colorado - Rifle CSP2_plank highO2_0.1 (SPAdes) (version 2) | ecosystem: Environmental > Terrestrial > Deep subsurface > Rock core/Sediment ...
TTGTTCGCGCTTAACTTTAATACATCTAATATTCAAGAATCCTCTATAAACTTCATAACTTTAAGCGCGAACAATCTTTCTTATCATATCCCCATCTCATTCACTTATGTTCCCCCTCAGCAACAAACTCAGCCTTATTGTGGAGACGGAACAAGAGATACAGGGGAGCAGTGTGATACTAATGATCTTGGGACAATAAAAACCTGTTTTTACTTTGGGTTCAATAACGGAACTCTTTCTTGCAATGCACCTGGAACAACAAATGAGTGCCAGTTAGATTTATCTAACTGCTTCAATACTTCTGCCCCTATAATTAATAACACGTACACAAATAACACTAACAATACAACTCCTCCAACTAATACTTCAACAAACACGTCATCTGGCTGCGTAAGTGATTCTCAATGTGGAAACGGAAAAGCATGCATCGACAAAACATGCATTGTCATTCCAAACGAAAACCAAATTGTTTGTGGAAATGGGGAAAAAGAGCCTGGCGAGCAATGCGATTTAAACGATTGGGGAACTCTTAAAGGGTGTTCGGATTTTAGCTTCAACAACGGAAGTTTATCTTGCAAAAACTGCATTTTCGAGGTCACAGAATGTTTCAATACTTTTGAAGAAATTTGCATATATAATGACGATTGTAGTAGCGGTTTAATTTGCTCTAAAAGTCAGTGTGTTCCAGAGCCCCAATGTATTTACACTAGCGATTGCAGTTTAGGTTATAGATGTACTAACAATGCCTGCATCAAGATTCAACAAGATTGCGGCTACTTTAGTGACTGTGCTGATGGGTACAAATGTGAAAATAATAATTGTGTGAAAATACCCGAAGAGCTTGAATGTTCAAGAGAAGCAGATTGTGATAATGATGAAAACTGCGAGAATCATTTCTGTATAGAAGAGAATGGCGATGAGTGTGAAGAAAATATCGATTGCAATTCCGGCTATAAATGTGTTGATGGCTATTGCGAGAAGAATGATTGCAAAAAAGATTTTGACTGCAAATACGGATACCAATGTCTTATTGGAGATGGAAGGTGTGTGAAGAAAGCATGTATGGAAAACTTTGACTGCAGATATGGCCAGGTTTGTATTAACAGCACCTGTTATATTAGGCAAGGCGTCCAGTGCACTTCTCCTTCTAATTGTAGTTTAGGTCAAATGTGTGTAAGGGGAAATTGTGTGAATCAGACAAAAGTTGATGTCGATCCTAAGGCTGTTGAAAATTGCAACTCTCAATCAGGAACCGTATGCAACTCCACCAGTTATTGTGGCGGAAACTACAATCTTATTCCTGCCAATGGCGAGTCAATCATATGTTGTTTGTCTAGTTGTATAGAGCAGAAGAAAAGCTCAAAGGCAAAGATTATTGGCTGGGTTCTTATTGGCGCAATAGTCCTCTTTATTATATGGTTCTTCAAAATGAAATCAAAGAAAACAGCCAGCAGTGTTTAGTCTTCTTTCTTCTTGTCTTTGCTAAGAACATCTTTTAACTTTGTCTCTAAAACAGATTTCTCGTACTGAATGACTCTTGCAACTTCATCGTATGCATGAAGTCTCCTAGCTATCTCGTTCATGACTTCATTAATCTCATTGTTTTTAAGAGTTATCTTTTCAGGATAAATTACCTCAATATGTGCTGGCATATATTTGAATAATACCATTAGCAATTTTCCAGCGTCTTCAAATTCTGCAACTATCTCCGCAAAAGAAGTGAATATTTCTTCGTTTTCCTTGACCGGAATTGGCTCGTGAACAGTCTTTTCCTTTATACTTATTCCCTTTTCACTCCCTATCTGCTTTATTATCTCTTCTAGAGATTCTATCAGGTGCTCAGGTGGCTTTCCAAGCACCTCAAATATCAATGCAGCTTCAATCTTCTCTGAACTCATTTTTGAATTTTCTTCTCCTTGCTAAAAAAAGAACTCCGAGCAATAACGCAAACAATATCAGCGCATAAAACGCATAATTACCAGATTCTTTAAGATAACTATTGTCCTCTGTTTTTATAGTTTTTGCATTTAGTTTAATAACTTCTGGGGGAATTATTTCAGTTTTTGTCTCATTTTTTATTGTTTGATTACTCAGATTAAAGACTTTTATTGGTTTTTCTTCTGATAGATTTTTCTTAGCGCCATTTTTATTTACAGTAGACTCGTTCTTTACAGATTCTTCAGGAGTAGTATCCCCGCAGTCATTTTGCTTCCCCTTTGTTTGATCATGCATTTGCCATGTTTCACAAAATTGCCACGTCTTTTGATTATTTGATGAGTCTGATAATATGTCTGTCTCGTCAACAAGACTTGAATCTTTGTACAACAAAACTTTTTCATTACTATTATCAAGCCATTGTTTATTGAAATTTATCATATAATACCCAGAGAAACTTCCGTTCAAAGCTATTTCTTTTCCATCATTGTTTGCGATTTTATATCCTTCTAAGCTCATAACACTATCGCTATAAATCTCTATCCACTCTCCCCCTGCGTCAGTTCCTTGAGGATTTAACTCAACTTCGTTAATTACAATTGCAGAAATAGAGTTCAACATGATCACAAAGGCAATCAAAACACCTCCCTTAATCATATATCTTGCAAGATTCTCTATCTTATATTCTTTATTGCTCTAAGATTCCACCTTAAGAATGATGTCCAAAGCGTTTTGTAGGCCAGAATAATGAATAGCTCCAACTCCGTGCTCTCTTATAAATTTAGAGAATACTGTGTCTATCTCTTTTTGGAATTCTTTTTTTGTTGATCTAACTCCATCATGCATCAAATAAGCTTCATTTATTGGAACTCTAAATAAAGCAGAATATGTTCTTAGTCTGTCTAATACAAGTGACTCAAGACCCGGATCCCTTCCAAATTTCCATAAGTGATAACAATATCCATCTATCACACTTCTATCACATATTAAATACTCTGGGTTTCTTCTCCCAATCTCTATCTCTTTTGTCATTTGACTTAATATTATCCATTTTTGAGTATCTATGTCTATATCTTCATTTATGGGTCCTGGTGCATCTCTGGCAATTTCTCCTAAATATTCTGCATTTTTCCCTCTTTTTTTAAGAGAAGAAACAAGATCATGAGCAATTATCGTTTTACCAGTCCCGTGTGTGCCTATCAATGCAATTTTCTTCATACTACAAAATATCCATTTTATTTATAATAATTTATGATTACTCAAGAATACTTATTCCATACTTCTTCCTTATTTCTAGCCTCTACTCTTCTTTATATTTCTCTTTAAAATCAATATAATCTATCTTACCTCTTTCTTTGCCTTTTTTGGCAATTAATATCCTTGAAAAAACTTTGTTATCGAGGAGCCAATGGCACATACTTTTCTCTTTTTGATCAAGATACCCATTTGCCTTTACTTCCAAACCAATAACTTCATATCCAATATCATGTTCAACTCCATCTGCGTCAGTGAAATTTTCAACTTTTTTAAAGGCAACAAAGTCAGGAAAACCATTTCCAATGCCAGCTACAATCATCCTTCTTATTTTAGGATCGAATCTAAATTTTGGTTTGGCTGGAACAAGTTTGGGTATTTTCCCATCTTTTTCATACTCAACAGTATTGGTCCATCTAGCAACAATCCAATCCATTTCCTCAAGACGCTGTCTTACCTTAAGCTCGAACCTTTTTCCAGCAGCTCTTGATTTCTTACCTCTTAAAACATTACTCTCTTTTTTCTTTACCATAAACCAAAAGATTCATAGAACTATAAAAATTTAACCTATTAAAATGCTCAAAGGTCTCTTGCTTGTAGCGTCCTGCGATTATTCGCCTTAGCTCTTTTTATCCCATCTCTTAAAACTTCCCCGACTTTTCTCTCAAGAGCTGTCTCGACTTCATCAGCAACACTTGAAATGGAATCCTCTTTGTCTAGTTCCTTGACTGCTTTTCTTATGTTTGATTTTATTATGAGGGCCATTATAACAACCTAACCTCGTCTTTTATCTTTTTAATTCCTTCGATTCCACAAGCCAAGAATTCATCAAAATTCATGAAATTTTCAGCCTCTTTGATAATGTTTCTGTCACAACCAGCCGCAAAAGCTTTGTCTTTAAATTTCTTTTTAAGTCCAGCAAGTTCCATATCGCTAACTTTACTTCCGCGCATTAAGGCATATGCGTGAATCAATCCTGTAAGTGTTTCACTTGCAGCAAGAGCGTATTCTATTTTTCTAATTCTTTTCTTATCCTTTAAATGGGGCAACTCTTCATAACCATATCCATGACTTAGTACTATACTCACAAATTCATCATCAAAGCCAGCATCTTTCAAGAGCTGAGGTGCTTTTGTTAAATGGTTAGAAACATTATCTTTAGTTAAACCCCAGTCAATATCATGTAACAAGCCAAGAATACCCCAATATTCAGTATCTTCCCCTAGTTTGCTCGCTACTTCTCTCATAATTGCTTCGCTTTCAAGATAATGTATTAAGTCTCTTGAATCAGAATTATACTTCTTGACAAGCTCCAGGGCTTCTTGTCTTGATATTGGAATCTTTACCATTATCATATTCGACCTTCATAGTACTTATATAGTTTTCTTGCCATAATAGATAATGGCAGAAGAAAGAAAAACAGACCCTAAAATATTAGAAGAAATAGTCTCAAGCCTGATAAAAATAAGAGACTCAGGCAGTGGAAAGATAGATTTTAATGGGACTGATTATTCTCCAGATGAACTTATTAATGAAGTTAGGAATAAAACAAAAATTGGATTAGATTATTATCAAATGTCAGTAAGGTATAGAGAGCTTGCCAAAAACTTAAAACCTCGATAATATTTATATACCTTCTTTTACAAAAATGATTTATGGATGAAAACATAAGAGAAGAAATTATTATCGAGTTAGGCAAAATAATGAACAAGGATGAAAAATGCCTTTTTGTTTGTTCAGAGGAGTTTAGTGTTAACGAAATAATAGACCATTTAAAGAGAAAAACAGACGTGGGCCTAGAGTTTATTAACATGAATCTTGCAATGAGGGAAAAACAAAAGAAGTATGGGATGTAAAGATTTAAGGAAAAGCTTATAAATCATTAGTTTCATAATCCACCATGGCAATAAGACACTCAATACAGCATTCAAGCGAAGAAGGTCCGTGGAATCCAAATCCCATACTTTTGGAAGACTTGGTTAGGACTTTGAAAGAAGATCACGATCCTACTAAGAGAGGAATTCTTATATGTGGTAAAGATTACAATGCCAATGAATTAATTGAAGAGGTAAAAAAAGGAACAGAAATTGGAAGATGGGCTTACGATAATCACTTAAGATCTCTAGATGATTTAGGAAAAAATCTTATTTCTTATTTAGAAAATTCTCGAGAAGATAATGATGCAAAAATCTTCAGTTATGGAGCTAGCATATATAGCACAAATGAGCTTATTCAACAAATTAAAGATAAAACCCTAGATGGAGTTGAACACATTAGAATGTATATAGATGAAACAAGAAGACAAGCTAGAGATCAAAAATCCCCATAATTTAAAATGAATACCGGAAACACAGCACCAAACACTAATGAAAAAGGTCCTTGGAATCCGGACTCAAAAGTTCTCGAAGAGCTAGTTAGTTATTTATCCTCAAGACCAGATCAAAATGCCAGGGTATTAGCTCTTTTTGGTAAGTCATATAACCCCTTAGAATTAACTGATGAAGTTAAAAACGGAACTGATGCAGGGAGAAAATTTTATAGTATGTATGTAAGACATAAAGGCCTCAAAGATGGCTCAGCTGTATGGCCGGCCTAAATATCTAATGTTTATTAATTAACTTCATCAAGAATTATCCTTTCTTTAAATCCGCCTTTTGTTTTTCTCTTTTCTTTTTGAATCTTAATTATTTCCTCTAAATTCCATCCCTTTACTTGATTAATTGAGGTAATAACTTCAAAGACATCAGCCATTTCTTCAATGGATTCACTTTCAAGAAATTCTTTAACCTCTTCATTAAATTTCTCTTTTAGCTTTTCCCAATATTCATCATCATTGGCCACATGAGTTAAGGGAATCTGGTCTTTACTCTCAATTATTTCAGGTATTTTATCTCTAACTAGCTTATTATGTTTCATTTTATCTTTATTTCTTTTCCTTGTCTTCAACTTCAGGCTTCATGAAAGGAAATAGCAAAACATCTCTGATTGATTCCTGGCCTGTAAGAAGCATTATCATCCTATCAATGCCAATTCCTAAACCACCTGTAGGCGGCATTCCAATCTCCAAGGCATTCACAAAATCTTCATCATAAGGATTAGCTTCTTCATTTCCTTTTGCCAGCATCTTTTCCTGCTCTTCTAAGAGTTCTCTTTGTAGTATAGGATTGTTAAGTTCAGAGTAAGCATTGGCTAGTTCAGCCCCCATGCAATAAGGCTCAAATCTTTCAATAAGCCTGCATAATTTATCATTTCTATGCAATTTACAAAGTGGAGTTGTTTCTAAAGGATGATCCAGAATAAAAGTGGGTTGTTCTAATTTTTCCTCGCAGAAATGCTCAAAAACGCTTTGTACATACCATCCCCAACTTTCCCCTTTCTTTTCAATATTATTTTTTTCAACATATGTCTTAAGCTCTTTTTCAGACATTTTAAGAACGTCAATTCCAGCATATTTTTTTATTGCTTCAGCCATTGTCATTCTCTTCCATGGCTTTTTGAAATCAACATCTTTCCCTCTAAATGTTATTTTAGTAGAGCCATTCACTTTCTTAGCAACGTAAACAAATAAATCTTCAACTAGCTCCATCATGTCATTATAATCCCAATATGCAGCATAAACTTCCATCATAGTAAACTCTGGATTGTGCCATCTATCAACTCCCTCATTTCTGAAATTCCTAGCAATTGTGTAAACCCTATCATATCCTCCAACAATAAGTCTTTTCAAGTATAACTCTGGAGAAATAGACAAGAATAAGTCAATATCAAGGGTATTCAAATGTGTTTTGAAAGGCCTTGCATTAGCTCCTCCATAAACACCCTGTAAATAAGGAGTGTCAACTTCCTCAAATCCTTTTGAATCCATAAACTCTCTTATGGCCTTTAATATCTTAGTCCTTTTTTCAAAAACCTGCCTCACTTCAGGATTCATAATCAAATCTAGATATCTCTTCCTGTATCTTTCTTCTTTGTCCTGCAGGCCATGGAATTTTTCAGGCAGTGGAAGAATGCTTTTGCTCAGTATGGTCAATTTATCAACTAATATTGAAATTTGCTTTGTCTTTGTCTTGAATACTTTTCCTTCAATACCAACAAAATCTCCAACATCAACATATTTCTTGAACAAATCTTTTACTTTTTCTTGTGTTTCCCCTTCTTGAAGGACGATCTGCACATCTCCAGTGTGATCTCTTAAATTAGCAAAAATAATCTTTCCTATATCTCTCTTTGTCATAATTCTGCCAGCAACAACAACCTTTGTTCCAAGCTTAGATTTTAGTATTTGGCTAGAACTATTTTTCCGATCAAACTTATGTGGATAAGGATTTATGCCTTGTTTTCTAAGCTCATCTATTTTTCTAAGCCTTTCACCTATTATTTGATCTTCTCTTGACATGTTTATGCCAAGAAAATGATATTTATAAAAACTACTTTCTTTCTAATGATATCTTTCTAGCCATTTTTATTCTTTTGAAGAACTTCAAGTAAAAACCACCCTACAAAAATGAGTAAAAAGAAGATCTCTTCTGACAGTATTTTCTCCCTTAAGAAATCAGATGATAAAGAAACTAAATATGCCACCAAAAAACCATATGGAAATATTATCAAAGGAACGAGCAATACTTCTTTTAACCCATCCTTATTTATTCCCCTGTGAAAGAAGTATAAAGACAAAAATGCCGGGTGTAAAGCAGAGAGAAATAAAGTTTTTCTAACATGCTTAGTCTGTTTATGTTTAATTCTGCTACTGAATATAGTTCCTGCAAAATAGTTTACTAGCGAACTTGCTGTTAGTGCCACGGATATTATCAAGACTATTAGAAGAAGGGAGCCAATGCTATTACTTGATACTATTAAAGATATTAATATTATTGAGCTCCCTGGAAACTGATGCCCTATGTACGCAAGTCCCTCTATAAATGTGGCTATAAAAACTCCCCCAAAGCCTATCTTCTCAACAAATCCTTCAACAATTATTAAAAGCTCTTTAGGATGGGGAATAATATTAACATTCCATAAAAAAACCATTGCTAAATAGAATACCAAAACACTGAAAGGAAACCAGGGCATTACGAATTCCTGATTTTTTCTATTATCTCTTTTTGAATCCCTTTTCATCTAATTCTTGGTTCAGCATTTCATCAACAATTTGCTGAAACCTGTCCTCTCTAGAAACATAGACGTATTTTATATTATTAAATCTATCTTGCAGTTCTTGAACTCTTAAAAACAAAGGCATCAATTTGTGGTCTCTTACTCTATATTTTCCAAGAAGTTGATTGACCACAAGTTCAGAGTCAAGAACACAGGTAATCTCTTTTCCAAATTTTGACGCCAATTCAAGAGCCGCAATCAAAGCCTGATACTCTGCAATGTTATTTGTCACCTCTCTCCCAATAAAAGCACTGTACTTTGTGAGTATAGTTCCTTCATCTCTAACGAGGACTGCCACTGCCCCTGGACCGGGATTTCCTCGTGCTCCACCATCAGAATTTGTGTATAACATATGTAGAATCTTTTAATATTTTCAAAAATGCAAGACCTTGAAATTCTTAAATCCCTGAAATTTTTCATCTTTTATTTCAATACTTCTTATTTGTGAGTGCTTAGGTCCTTGCTTGCATAACTCTATCATCTTATTGACCTCATCCGGATTTCCTTCAATGAATACTTCAAGCTTTCCATCTTCTAAGTTTCTCACAAATCCCTTAAGGTCCAGCTTTTCAGCATGTTCTTTGACAAATGCTCTAAAAAAAACTCCTTGCACAGTTCCTATGATGTATAATCTCAATGATTTCTTCATACATAATCAATGAGAAATCTCTTATTAAATATTTAGGGCGTTTATATTATTATTTAAATGTTCTTTTGTAATATCTACACCATAAAGATTTGCTAATCGAGCGTACTCTTCTCTCCAAGGTTTCTCGCAAGAAGGCTTGCATGATGCAAATGGCAACACATTAAACCCACGTTTGCCTATGTCTTCACCATTATAATGAGCCTTAACACAACATTCAGGAAAGCCAAGTATTAAACCTAACTTTCTTCCTCCTTCCCGAGATTCAATAGGAACTTGATACTCTGCCAATAGTTCATTCACACCCCCTGTTTTGTTTTTCTTGGCTAAAAAATACAAATGTCCCCACCCATAAATTAATTCATGGCTTGCACTCTTGTGACTAAGATAATTTCTTATAAAATTCAATTGTTCTTCAAAAGCAGAGATACTTGTTCCTTCATTTTCATTATATTCTCTATTATACTCAATCAATCCAATCAAACCAACATCTCGAAAACCGTCTATAACTGAGTGAAAGTCTAAGAAAGTGTCCGTTCTCCCAAAGACTTGCTTTAGCCTATCTTCCATAAATGAGAGTTAAAGAAACTATACTTAAACCTTCCTCGTAACCTTTAAATATAATTATTCCTAGATGATAGTATGAAAAACTGGCTAAAGGGTGGTTTAATTGGTTTCATCCTCTTCTTCATCGGATTGTGGGCATTTATGCTTCTAACAGGCCATGAGACAGAAGGCTGGAAATGCACTACTATCGAAGGGGCGAAATACTGCTCTTTTGGAGAGTTTTTTTCATCCGGACTCCACTGGGGGTTTGTTATTTTTTTCAGCCTAATTGGCTTTGCAGGTGGAGCAATTGACATCGTTTTATTTAACAGGATTATATATAATACTAATCTCAAGATTCAGCAGAAATACCTTAAAATAGCTTCAACCATTGTCCTCACAGTTATTATTGTTATTGGATTTGTTGGCATTCTTGCATTTGAGAATTGGGTTAAAACAATGATATATGTTATAATCTTTGCACTGTTTACTCTTTTTTTAGCTTGGTATATTGGCAAGAAGCGATACGGATTAAGGCATTAGATTTCCCGAATATCTATCTCATTGTTAACAATAGCAACAACTTGGGAAGCAAAGTAAACTTTCTTGCCGACAGATACAAGTGTTGCCATTTCCTTGAGTCTCTTTAACTCTTTTTTAGGCAGCCCTTCATGATCTCCAAGAATGAAAACGCAGTTATCTTTAATTTTAATTGTTCTTACACTCTCTCCTTTCTTATCTAACAAAAATATTTCGCTCCCTTTCTCCCTCAAATCATCAATAACTTTGAATAAAGATTTTTTTTCAACAAAACATCCAGGAAAAACTTCATGTTTTTGCCCTTCCCTGGATTTGTATAAAATTTTCTTTATCAAATTCCCAATATCTTTTTTGCTTATGGGAGTTCCTTCTTTAACCTGTATCTCAATGTGTTTTGGAGGGTCTGGCATTCCGTAAAAGACTAAGTGAAATATAGTATCTTTTCTAAAATCATGACTTAAAAAAAGTCCCTGTATAAGTGAGTGAATAGCAATATCCATTCTTCCCGCTTCCATTAGTCTACTAGTATCAAAATTACCTGATGTTCTCGCACTAGCTGAAAAATATATGAAGTGTTTCATGGCATGAATAAATCAACTTTTATAAAATTTAATTATACTCAACTATTTTTACTTCCTTAATAAGATAAGCCGTTTTACCCCGCCAAACATGTATTCCTGCTTTTTGTTCATAACTTATTTGAACAGTGTAGCCATTATTAAAAGCGTCCCATACATCGCTAACTAATTCGTCTTTTTGAGGATCATTGTTATCTATTGAGAATCTCCAAAAATCCCCATAAGAGATATAGCCTCTCCTGACTACCATCTCTCCTTCCCAGGTCTTCCAAATCAATCCTTTATTGCTTAATTTAACAATAGTTCCAACCCTTTCTCCTTCAGAATAAGGAATATAAAAACCAACAATTCCCCAAATATACTTACCAAAGAACAGTAAAAAGAAAAGTAGTCCTAAAATAACCCATACAATTACGGCTTGTTTTTTCCTTTTTTTCTTATAGTCTTCCCTATTTCTCTGTTTTTGGTCTTCTGTTAACATGTTACTTTTTATAATAAGTGGTATAAATACTCTTTCATTTTATTTCCTGCATTGTGAATTCGCTCTTAGCGAATACATTATCTTTATTCATAATTTTAAACATACCTATAAATCTGTCTTTTGAAAAAACGCAAACAATCTTTTCTTCTTCGTATTTTTCTTTTACTTTCTTAGAAAGATTTTTTTCATAAATTGGCTGCCCTCTTAAGACTCTTTCAACACACTCTTTATCAATCTCAACAATTGGGTGAAGTTTAGTTATTGTTTCTCCTGGAATTATTATATCTCTTAATGGCTTTTCATTTCCCTTCTTAAATTCGTCAACAGTTTTGTCAAAATCATAGAGATTTATAGAAGCATACTCTTTACCATCTTCTTCAAAAATTCCAGCCTTAACTCTTCTTAATTCAAGCATGTGGGCCCCTATTCCAAGCTCTTTACCAAGATCATCACATAGCTTCCTTATGTAAGTTCCTCCTTGCACATGTGTCTTAAACAAGAAATCTTTTCCATCCTGTTCTAATATTTCAAAGCTTTTAATCTCTCTTTCTCTTTCAACTCTTGCGACTCGTGACTTTACCGGGGGGGTTTGCTTAATTACTCCTAGGAATTTTTCCTTTATTACTTCTTTTAGTTTTTCTATAGAAATCTCTTCATGAAGCCTCATAATTCCAACATAAACCTTATCTTCCCCTAGAAAATACCCAGTTAATTTACAAGCCCTATTCAATGCAACAGGTAAAACTCCTGTAACCTTTGGGTCTAGGGTTCCAAAATGCGAGGTCTTCCTCAGCCCTAGCTTTTTCATAACATGCTCAGAAACATCAAAACTTGTTGGCCCACTGGGTTTATCAATGTTAATTATGCCAAATTCCATTAATTCCTTTAATGATTTTTGTTGTTTGAGTTTTTCTAGATCCATTTAAACATATCTCCTTGTGACTTCTAAAGGTTTTCTCTTATGGGCTTTTCTCTCGAGGGCTTTTGAAGTAGGATATCCAAGTTGTATGCCTGATACTAACTCAAACTCATTAGGCACGTCAAATTCTCTATAAAATCTTGCCCGTAATTCTGGATGTTCTATCATGAATTTTACACCATCTTTTACTCTTGTCCCAAGATTAAGACTATGTGCAAGTAAAACAAAACTATTCATAGACATTGCAGCACTTGTTTTTACTGAATCTTGAGAAATTCTTTCAATTTCTGACTCTCCAGAAATTTTAATTAATTGAGACAAAAAAGCAGCATCATAAGGTCTTGCAAATAATAATATTTGGGCTGGCGCGTGATCAAATTTACCATACTCAGAAAAGACCTCGAGTGCCTTGGCATAAATAGGCCAAGTCAATTTATGTCTTTCTTTCAAAACTTTTTTAGTTTCTTGATAACCTTCATCAACATATTCATTAAGCCTTCTCTTACTTTCATTACTATCAAATATTAAATAAAACCACGGTTGTGTGTTACAACTAGATGGAGTAAAACCCGAAGTTTCAATTAAATGATCAATGACCTTTCTATCAACATCTCTAGGCTGAAATTGAGATATGCTCCTTCTTTTTGTAATTGCTTCTACTAAATCCATTATACATTTCCTCCTAAATACGCCTTCCTCTTTTCTTCTGAAAGTTTTTCAATGGAATACCTTAACATTGTTCTTGGCATTTCCTTATAATTTTTTTCAAGAAATTTTTCCAACTCTTCAATATCTTTTTTGCCGATTTCCCTTAAAGCCCAGCCAACAGCCTTGTGAATTAAATCATGGGCGTCTTTAAGAAGTATTTCCGAAATTTTGAGAGCGTCTTTGAAATCTTGATCTTTAATAAAAGCAAAACACGAAATTATTGAAATCCGCCTTTCCCATAAATTTTGAGATTGAGATAATTCATACAACTTATCTCTTTTTTTATCTTTAAGAAATTCTCCAACAATTTTATGAGAAGTTAAGTCAACTAAATCCCAATTGTTAACCCTCTCAGTATTTTTTATATAAAAATTGAATATCTCTGCTTTTTCTCTAGTTCCCCCATTTTTAAATTTTTCCACCAATATTAAGAGTGCAGCTAATCTGTATTCGTGAACTTTACTTTTTAAGAGCAGTTCTATACTTTTTAAATTTAAACCATTATATCTTTTGGCAATTTCTCTTGTTACAGGTACCTTTAACCCCAGAAAAACATCCCCCTCTCCATATTCTCCTTTTCCTGTTTTGAAGAATCTCTGAAGAAGCTTGGCCTGTTCAAGGTTCTTGGCACCTTGAAGCTCTTTTATCAAATTAAGTAGCATTTTTTATCTTTTTAAGGAAAAAACCTAATGACTTTCTCCCATATACAATCATACATCTTTTATTAATCATTCTCGTTTCCACCATATATGTTTTTAAGGATTATGTCAATTTAAATATTATGCACAAAGAGGCTTTTGATAGTTTAGTTAGTGAAGAATTATATCAGGTTTTTTTATTCTCCTGTCCGGCTACCTTTCCATTCTCTCTTGGCTATCATCCCTGGATTGTTATAAACCGAAAAGGTAAAATCGCAAGATACGAGATATTACAACGAGTTAATAAGTCTCAGAAAAACTTAGGCCATCTCCACCTAGATCTTCTTCCTCCCTATTTGGGCATAAATTGTCTTCCTCTTTCAAGAGAAGTTAGATGGAATAGCAATCTTCTTTCAAAGATAGAAGGAGAAGAAAACTCTACCGCCTTTAAGATAGGCCTATTTATGGAAAATATAGTGGATTTATACCCATATAGAGAAACCTATCACGTACTTCCCGGGCCTAACAGTAATACCTTTATTCAGTGGATTATTGACAAATTCCCTAAATCCGGCTTTAAACTCTCTTGGAGGGCAATTGGTAAGAATTATAAACCTCAATAGTGACTACAGTTTATGAATGAACAAGTCGCCCTAAAACAGTTATACGCTTTAAGCAAGGATGTTAAGACCATGCGTCTCGCATCTGAATCATGGAAAACGCCATTTCAAACTCTTATTTCAACAATTCTATCTGCTAGAACTCGGGATGAGGTCACAATCCCTGTGGCTTCAAGGCTTTTTCGTGAGTACTCTTCTCCAAATAAGCTTGCAACCGCAAAAATAAAAGACATTCAAGAAATAATAAAGCCAGTAAATTTCTATAGGACCAAGTCAAAACATATTATTCAGTGTGCAAAGGTTATTGTTACTCTTCATGGTGGAAGAATTCCAGAAAATATTGATGAACTTATAAAACTCCCGGGGGTTGGTAGAAAAACTGCTAGCGTTTTCTTATCTGAATATGGTGATCAGGCAATTGCAGTGGATACTCACGTTCATTACATTTCAAACTACTTAAAATGGACAAGGGATAAAAATCCCCATAAGGTTGAAGCCGATTTGAAGAAAATCTTTCCCAAAAAATACTGGAACAAAGTCAATCCAACTCTAGTGAGGTTTGGTAAAACTCATACAAGTAGAACTGAAAAGAATAAGATGCTTGATGAAATCAAGAAGGTAAGGTAAATCTCTAGATATATCTTTAGTCTTTGAGACCCATTATAAAACTAATTTTTAATTGATCTTGTGCAAAACTATATAAGTTTCTTGAATTTAAAATAAAAAATGGACTCTCTTACGTCTCTAATCGAACAGCTCAAAGTTTCAGAAATAAAGCAAGTTATTGATCAGCGAATGCGTGAATTTTCAAGCATTCCAAGAACTTTTAATGATTTATTCAGAGAGCTATCTTTCTGTCTTCTTACAGCAGGTGCAAGTGCAGAGCTTGGAATTAAGACGATAAATCATATTGGAGATGTAATTTTTACAGGCAATGAGCAAGACATTCAAAAGAAGTTAAAAGAAGTTTATAGATTTCACACAATACGGGCAGGTTATATTTTCAATGCAAGAGAAGCATTCAAAAACCTAGATATTACTCATCCAAATATTAGAGACCATTTGGTTCAAAATGTTAAAGGGATTGGGCTAAAAGAAGCCTCCCATTTTCTAAGAAATGTTGGCTTTAAGGATTATGCAATAGTAGACTTCCACATCGTGGATATTTTGGCAGAGCACGGAGTCATTGAAAAACCCAAAACACTAACTCCTAACAAATATACTGAAATTGAAAATGTTCTTAGACAGCTAGCAAAAAGAACAAATACCTCTCTTGCAGAGCTGGACTTATATTTGTGGTATAAAGAGACTGGGAAAGTGCTGAAGTAATTTAACTAAAAACATTAATTTCTTCAACTTCCGAGCCTTTAATCAAGTTCCAATCAAGTTTTATAAGCTGCTTTACTGCAGGATTGCTAGTATTTAGCTTGTAAAGGTTTGATTTCCCAACCCTTCTTGTTTTAATCACTATTTTATTTCTCTCTAATTTATCCCAGAATGTTTGCAGTGTTGAATAGCTCACACTAGAATTTTTAGCTATCTCTGTTAAAGGATAATCAAATGCCTGAAAAGATATAAGAAAATCTAGCACTTTCATTACTGGATTATTCCCAAATACTTCCAAGAAAATTGTTTCGTTTTTCATTTATAAAATACCTTTTAAGAGCTTATATAATTTTCTTAGCTGTATTAAATTAAAAGAATCTATTTTTGAAGTGCCATACGTCTCTGATGCTTTGGCTCTTTGACATTATCTATTCTTTCGTGTTTCATTTTCTTAGCTGCAGCCTTTTCCATTTCCAAACCGGTCTCAACTACTGCGGCTTTCTTTTCTTTCTCATCTTCTTTCTTTTCAGCCTCTTCCGCTTTCTGTGCTTCTGTCTTAGGAGCTTCAACAGGGACTTTTGCAGCCTTCTTTTTGCTAACAGCATCTTTTGCCTTAGAATCAATTTTCTCTTCCCTTATTTTCTTGAATTTAATATTGTTTGGAAGGTCTACAGCATAAACTCTTACAATTTCTCCTTCTTTTATTGCCTTGACTTTTATTTTGTGGGGGGGGTTTTGTATTCCTCTAAGCCACACAGTTTCATTCAAGTAGGAATCAAGTCTTACATTTTTTAAGTTCCTGTCTTTGATCTTCATATGTTTAGCAATAAATTCCTTTATTGTTTTTATTGCCTTAGCCGTTCTCTTGTATCTTGGGACTTTTTGAAACTTCGGTCTAAGCGGAATGACATATTCTCTTTCAATCTTCACTATTGTTTCTGTTTTTTTAGCCATTTTATTTTATTCTAATTTTCATTTTTGTTTCTAATTCAATATCTCCTCCAGGATATTGTTTAAGTAAGTTGTTAGCACATTCTCCCATAGCGATTTGTAATGAATCAACAAAATAGCCATACTCAAGATTTTCTCCAGCCGCTTCTACATAAGCCTGTCCATTATTTATTCTTGTATTAACTTTAACAACTGCATATCTTCTAATTAAATCTATTAATGCCATTTTATTTTTAGTTCTGGTTTGGGAACCTTTTCAAAAGGTTCATCCGAAGTGTGATTTCCTTTGTTTTCTTGGTGTAATATGCAATTTAGTTCTTCTCCACGATCTCTTAACTCTTGTCGTTGCAGAAGGATGGACTCTTTTCCCTTTTCCGTATTTTTTAAGCACTACCCAAACCGGAGCCCATTTTGTTCGTCTTCCATACTTAGCAAGTTTCGCCTTTTTTAAAGGATTTCTAATACCCATTATTTAATATCCTCCAAAAACTTCTTTCCTTGAGCGGTTAGGACTCTACCTGGCCTCTTTCTTCTAACTCCCCTAACTGTCTGAGCAATCTCTGTGAAGCCCGCTTTATCTGCTTGCTGTAATATTGTTCTTATTATTTTTCCCCCGGACTTTACGAACTTTTCAGGTCTCATTCCCCTATTCTTTTTACTTCCATATTTAGTTCTAAGCCTATTAACCCCAACAGTCCCTTTTCTATATACCTGTCTCAAGACACTCGCAGCCCGCTTATACCAGAAATCTTCATCATCAATAGGTCTTTCTTTAGATGGTCCAGATTTAACATACGAAGCCCATTCAGGAGCCTTAAATTCAGGAATTTTTTTCAAAGTCTCTGCTAGCTTTTTATTATATTCATGAGCATCTAAATCATATACTGGATTTTCCATTTTAATTTTTTATCTATCTTTGGAAACCTTTTTTAAAGGTTTACTTTAGTCGTTTTTGAGAACCTTTTTCTAAAAGGTTCATTTAAATCACTCCAATTACGGAGTTAGACGGCTTAACGCCACTTATATATTCTTAAAATATAGTTTATAAAACTTCTGTTTATAAATTTGCCTCAGCAGTTTTTTGTTGTCTTTGCCATATTTCAAACCTTTCTTGCTCTTCAATATAAACTTGAGAAATAGCAACCCCCACAGAATCGTAAGTTAATCCCGCATCTCTAAGGCTAATTCCTATTCCAGGATTAATTCTTTCTAACAAAGTTCCAAGATCATCTCTAGAAGTTCTTGCTAATTGTTTTAATATCCCTCTTTGGATAATATATCTATTCCCTGATTTTATGAGCCACAATTCGTGATCTTCCCCACTCTTTATGTTTCCATCAACATCACTCAGAAGAGTTATCTTCATGTCTTCATCTTGATACAATGGTTCTTCTCTTGCCATCTCTATCAAAGAATCAAACCATTTTTAAGAATTTATATACTAAAATATAGCTATCTCCTTGCCTTTCTCCACTTTCTTACGATAATTGTAAAGCCAATTATCTTCGAGGTGTAGTGATCTCCAAGTGCATTAAGGATTGTGTTGCTGTACTCCTTGACTTTGGCCTTTTCATGCCCGCCACTTTTAAGAACCGAGATCTTCACTATGTCGTGTTTCTTAAAGTAAGTTTTAAGGGTTTCTATGAAGTTTGGAGTAACTCCATTCTTCCCTATTTGTGATTGTGTTAATGCTGGCATTTTAAATTATTTATTAAATTCTTCAATCTCCTCTTTTTTCACTTTAATTTCCTTGAACTTCTTAATTCCAAACGTTCCTTGCCTCATTATCTTGTCTTTGAAAATATCTTTGCCTTTAAAAACATGCACAATGACGTCTTTTTTGTTTTTCTTCCAGTCTTGAGAATAGTAAGCACAAAATATTGCTGCTTCCTTTAAGTCCCCTTTCCTTGTTTTTCCTTTTATATTAACAAACGGGCTTCCAGATGCCTTTGTGTGTAAAACATCTTCATTTTTTTCTACCTGTTTTATTAATAATTCATTTGTCTCTGAATTTCTTCCCGCTAGAAAAAAAGTTTCTTGTTTACTTGTATGTTGTCTAAAGTTAGCCATGTAAGAAATAAGTTTAGGAAGATTTTAAACCTTCTCAATAAACAATTCTCGGCCCGTAACCCCAAAGCTTTACTGCAGCAGCAAGCTCTGAGTTTGGATTCTTTTTAACATAATCTTTAAGATGAATTCCTTTGTAATATGAATCTCTTGCTTGTTCTATTGCAATTACTCCGGCCTCAACTCCATGTGGGTGTCCTAATAATCCACCACCACACTGAATAATAATATCATCTCCAAGTGCCTTCAAAACAGCCTCGAAGTCTCCAGGATGCAACCCCCCAGAAGCAACCATCCAAACAGGTTTTATATTCCACCATTTCTGCCCCAGCGAGGGTATTTTGTCGTGAGATTTAAGGTCTTTAGCTTGCAAGACATCTTTTATATATATTGCTTCTCCATAATCTTCCATTTTGGCAAGTGGAGAACCGCCATGTAGCGAATCAACTCCAAGTAATCTAAATATTTTTGCTAAAAAAATCATTGAAACGCTGAATCCGTATAGCTTTCCTTTCCCATGAATTCCAGGAGAATTGTCTCGAGTTATGAAGCCATGCATTGCTCTGTGTGCGTGTATAGCAAGTCCAGTATTTGCTCTTCTAACACTATCAACAGCAGCAAATCCAGTTGTAACAACATCCATCATCATGAAAATTCCTTTATTGTCTTTTATTAGCTTAGCCCTTCTTAACATTTCATTTATATTTGAGTGAGTAGTATTGCAAAGATAGAATTTTTTATTTCCTGTTGCTTTTTCAGCTGCTCTTGCCTCAGCCAAAACCATCTTACATCTCTTATCATATTTATTAAAATAAAAATCCAATAGATTTTCATCATCTTTTATTCCATCATAAGTCCCTCTTCCAGTATTAAATAATATTTTAGCAAGTTTTGCTTGCTCTACGTCAGTTCTCCCTATTTTAGGTTTAGGAACAGTGCAAACCAAACACTCTTTTTTCTTTCCAAGCATTTTTCTGACACCTTCAATGCCAAATGCTGGGCCCGGAAATGCCTGAATTATTTTTCTTGGAAGTCTCACATCATAAACCCTCATAGCAGAAACCATTTTCATTCCAGCAATATTTCCTATAATTCCTGCAAATAATCCAGAAATATTGTTTGCCTCGAATAAATCTATAGGATAAGCAACCTTGAACATCTTCCGTTCATAATCTAAATCATAAGCCAATGCCCTTTTAGCTCTAGCCAAAGGAATTCCAGAATCCTTTCCATCATAAACTTTTGTCCATGTTCCAGTAGATGATTCTGCAGCCACTGTTGCCGCCGCCTCTTCAAACAGTTCTTGTTCTACTTTATCTTTAGAATAATTCCTTCTGGAATGATGATATTTGGCCTCTTTAACTGCCTTATTATCTAGCTCAATCTTTAACAAAGTTATAACATAATCTTCATTAGGATTTTTAGGCTTCCAGCCCCTCGGAGCAACATAATCAAATTGTACGGCCATATAAAAACCTCCAGCGGGTTTTTGATCCAGCATCCAGTCGGATTTTTTCTTTGCCTCCGATGAATCCGAATAAAAAACCTAGTGATTTATATCCTGCATTCAGCTGAGCCTTTTTTTTGCCTCCGAATGGTTCAGGTAAAAAATCTCCGAATCTTACGAATCCCACAACCACTCCTCTTCCCATAATATCTTAATAATGAAAATTTGCTATTTATACTTTTTCCTTTAGTTTATTATCTATATGTTCTCTAAACCTTTGCACTCTCTTCAAAATGGTTTTATCATCAACCCCTTCAATCAAAGACAATATGCACCCAATAATAAAAACATCTGCCACCTCATCCTTTAAATTATAATCTTTATTGCTCTTCAAATCCTCAAGCTCTGGAATGTGTTTGCCAAGTTGTTTAAGATAGAATTCAAAAAACTTATCCTTATCTCCTTTAAATTCTTCTTTTAAAGAATATTCAAGAAGTTTCTTTATTTTATCATGAGTTTTCATTTTAAGCTTTCTTTACTCTAGCCCCATCAGATGCATCTTCCACTAAATATCCTAATTCCTTAATTTTATTCCTAATTTCATCAGACTTTTTCCAATCCTTATTTCTTCTAGCCTCTTCTCTTTCATGAACAAGCTTTTGAATTTCTTTAGGAATTGATAGCTCCTCTTTTTTTAGTAAATCAAGTCCGAGAACCTTATCCATTTTTTTAATAGTTTGTATCTTACCGGTTGCCTTCTCATCTCTAATGAGCTTCCATAAAACCTGAATGGCTTCAGGGGTATTCAAATCATCATTAATTGTTTTTTCAAATTCTTTGATATATACTTGATTAAGTTTTTTGTCATCGGCAATTTGAGATACTATATTTTTTAATCTTTGATATGAATTTTTTGCATTATCAAGAATTTCTAATGAGAAATCAATAAGTTTTCTGTAATGCCCAGTAAGCAAGAAGTATCTATAAACCATTGCCCCGTATCCTTTTTCCTCAAGCCCAGACACAGTATACAATCCCCCCTTACTTTTACTTACCTTTTCTCCTTTTGTTGTCAGAAAGTTTTCATGCAGCCAATAGTTAACAAATTTTTTGTTTGTTGCAGCCTGACTTTGTGCTATTTCATTTGTGTGATGCACGGGAATGTGGTCTACCCCTCCAGTGTGGATATCAAAATGTTCTCCTAAGTACTTCATACTCATTGCAGAACATTCTATATGCCAACCAGGAAAGCCGAGGCCCCAAGGCGAATCCCACTCTTGCTGTCTCTTCCCTTTTTCTTCGGAAAATTTCCATAACGCAAAATCAGTTTTACTTTTTTTCTCTCCAATATCAATTCTTTTTCCAGCTTTCAAACCCTTTATATCTAATTTAGCAAGCTTTCCATAGTCCTTAAATTTAGAAGTATCAAAATATATTCCATCACTTGTTTTGTAAGTGTAACCCCTCTTCTCAAGCTTTTTTATAAGTTCTATTTGTTCTTTTATATGGTCAGTAGCTTTACACCAAACATTTGGTTCTATAATATTTAGTTTTTTAAGATCTTCTTTAAAAAAATTGAAATAATAATCTGCTATTTCTTGGGCTGTTTTACCTTCTTCTTTTGCAGCCTTTTCCATCTTATCTTCTCCTTCATCTGCATCACTTGTAAGATGCCCAACATCAGTTACATTAATCACATGTTTTACCTTGTAACCATTAAATAATAAAGTTCTCTTTAACAAATCAGAAAAAACATACGCCTTCAAGTTTCCAATGGTTTGATACCAGTAAACAGTTGGTCCGCAAGAATAAACTCCAACTTCTTTAGGATTTAATGGTTTGAAGACTTCCTTCTTTCTTGTTAATGTATTGTAAAATTTTATCATGAATAAGAAACCATAACCGAATTTATTAAGTTTGTTGTTACGATGTCTTCTTAAGCAACCTAAAGTAATTGTCAACAATCTCGTCTATAAGCGGTCCCGGGAGATGTTGCCTAACTTTCTGCTTAATGGCGTCTTTTACTCTTCCCCTCTCAATGAATTTCCAATCAGAGTGATGATACGCTCCAGAAATAAGCTTAGGCGCATTTCCTTGTTTTTATATTGCAACCCGTACCACCATTAATCTTTTGTCAGTTCTTCAGGGTCTTTATGCTCTAGCTGAGTTGGCATAATCCCAAGGCCAAAATCTTCCGCATTTACGTCCTGGATTTTGCCATCGTAATTAATCCAATATGTATCTTGCTTTCCATTTAAATAATAAAATAATGACATTAGGCTCTATCTTAAAATTTGTTTATAAATCTTGCTAACTTAAAAGGCTAAATTAAGAAATAATCTTCAGGTCAAAGTCAATCTTTCCATAAAATTCGTCATTTGCAGTCGTATCTATATTATACTTTATCACGCATGAATGTGCTGTTTTCGGGGTGCTGAATTTTATAATCACTAGCTCTTTCATCCTTTCTTTTGGAGCGAGAACTATATTTTTCCCTGTCCCTTTCTCAGTAATTAAACTATTTGCCTCACCTAAACTTAAACCACATCCACTCTGAATTTCCTTTGCATACACACTATATGCGAACGTTTTTGCTTCTCCAGTATAAGTGTTTCTCATCGAAAAACCAATTCCTCCACTATTTCCTTTTTTTAATCTAACTTCTCTAGAAGAAGGATAAACAACAAATTTTAGTGAGTCGTTTGAGAATAAGCTATTAATCTCATCTTGAAGAGGCACACTGATATTTTGCACACTATCCTCTCCCTTGTCAAAAGTTGACTTAAATAAAAAAAATCCAACAACCAAGATAAGAATAACTAAAATACTGACTTGAGTCCATTTCTTAACCATCAAAGTTGGTGAATCCCTTATTATTTAAACATTATCGTGAAAATAAAGAATAGTTAAGAAATAATTTTCAAGTCAAAGTCAGTATAACCATAGGTAGTAGACCCTTTAAAGACCTCTATTCTATATCTTATCAGACATAATGGAGTTGTTTTGTCTATGGAAAATTTAATCAACGCAGCCTCATCCATTTTGTTTCCAGAAGCAAGATTGTACGGAACTAAAGAAGATCCACCGATATTTATCAAATTTTGAGCGTCTGGAAGACTTAAAACACTCTTACAAGCCTTTTCAACATCAACAGCAGTGGTCTTATAAGTAAAACTACCTTGAGTTTTATCAACGTTTCTTGTTGAAAATCCAACTCCACCAGTATTTCCCTGTTTTATTCTAACTTCTCTAGAAGAAGGCAATATTACGAACTTTGTGCTTTCATCTGTGAATAACTTATTTATCTGATCTTGAACCTGGGCATCAATTAGATCTACCGTATTTTGTCCAGTACCAAATATGGATTTCACTAAAACAATTCCTAGAACAAGAACAACCATAAGCAAGACTATTGTTACAAGCGTACCAACGCTCATTTCCATAGCTGCTTGTTTGTTTTTTGCCATTCTATAAATTAATTAATCGGAAAATTTCCTAAAAGTTCTGGATTCTCACTTGCAATTATTGCCACAACTATAGTTACTATAAGGACAATTATACTTATGACGATCCCTATTTGGCTGAGCTTTTTGCCTCTTTTTGCAAGCATTCCTGCCTGACCTTTGGATAGATTAAAACCAACTACTCCCAAGATTAATCCTGCAAGAGGTGAAAAGAACGCAAAAACAATACTTATAATTCCAAGAACGTAACTTGAATTTCCAGTATCCTCTTTTTTTTCAGCCATTTTTCTCCCCCTTTTATTGATGACTTAATTAGTGTATTTCGTTTTATAAATCTTGCGAGTAGTTGACAGAAAGATTTATATATTATATTATCTTATAAAATAGTATGGGTGAAAAGTTTGTTAAAAGTATAAAGAAGAATGGAACTAGCTTAGCTATAAATATTCCTTCAGAGATAGTTAAGCTTCTTAATTTGAAAGAAGGGGATTTCTTGCGAGTGGACATTGAAAAGATAAAGGGAAAATGAAAATAATAAAAGCAGTCAGCAAGTACAACTTAAAAAGAGGTATAACTTTTCCAAAAAGAAGTGAAGATTTAGCAGAGTTCATAGGGATACTGACAGGAGATGGTTATATTGGGCAATACATTCTTGCTGATAGAGTTATTTCCTCAATTGAAATTTCTGCTAACCTGGTTAAAGATGAAGGGTACATAAAAAACTTTGTTGCTCCTTTAGTAAAAGTATTATTTAATTTAGAGCCTAACATTTATGCTAGGGAGAGTCAAAATACATTACGCCTTGTTATTTATTCTAAAGATATTGTTCAATTTATTAATGAACTTGGTTTTCCTTTAGGAAATAAAGGATTTATTTTTCCACCGAAATGGATATTAAATAATGAATCACTTTTTAAGAGATTTATTCGCGGATTCTTTGACACAGATGGATGTATTGTTTTTAAAAATAAAGAAGGAAAAAAGTATCCTGTTGTAAGTATGGGTTCAAAGAGCAAACCTCTCTTAGAATGCATTTCCGCTTTTTTAAGGAGTAAGGAGACACCGTCTTATTTAGGTCAAATAATATCTAAAGATCCACGTTTCAAAAAAGAGTCAATAACATATAAATTGGAGATAAATGGATCAAAAAATACAAGCTTTTTTTACCAATTAATTGGGTCTAACAATCCAAGAAATAAATCAAAATATGGAGAATTAACTAAAAATGGGGATACTGGGAGTCGAACCCAGGGCACATAGAGCTTCAGTCTATTGCTCTCCCGCTGAGCTATATCCCCATGAAGAACTCAACCACACTCCAGCCGAAGTATAGCCAAGTTCCTCAAGAATAAGTAATTTGTTTGACTTTTAAAGGTTATTGGAAGACGCAATAATCCTTTTATACTGTCTAAAATAACTTCATTTATGCCAAAGGTTTTAATTGTTGGAGGTGGGCCTGCAGGTTCTGCTTGTGCTATAACTACAGCAAGAGCAGGATTAGAAACGGTTCTTTTTGAAAAAGGCTCGCCAGGAAGAGATAAGGTTTGTGGGGATTGTTTGCTTCCCGAGTCACAAAGAGTGTTAAGCCTTTTGGGAGTTTCTGAAAAGGTACGTGAGCATGGACTAATAGTCGATAATAATATAATTCATCTTTACAACGGAAAGAGACTAGATTTGAAAGTTCAAAATTTAAATTTACAAAGAAGAGTTTTTGATCAAATATTAAGGGATCAAGTAGAATGTGTTGGAGGGATTGTTAATTATGAACAGGATATTGTTGACATTAATGCTACAAATGATCATGTTGAAGTTGAAAATAAAAATGGAGTTACTTACCGTGGAGATGTAGTTGTTTTAGCAACCGGCGCACAAACTAATTTAGCTAAAAAATTAGGTTTTGTTTTTGATACTCCTAATCTTGTAGCAGCTATTCGAGGATATTCTGAAAATACTTTTGGATTAAAAGATAATATTTTTTATATGGGTAATGATTTCACAGGCTATGGGTGGATTTTTCCATGTCCTGGAGATACTTTGAACGTTGGTTTTGGAACATATGATTCAAGAAATTCTGTCAAATCACTTTTTTCTAAATTCATAGAGGAAAAAATAAAAACACTTTCACCAGCCTTTCAATTTATAGACAAACCAAAAGGATTTCCAATAAGAATTGGCATGAGCAATCCCGAATTCTGTTCAGATAGAGTTTTATTGATAGGAGAAAATATTGATTGTGCTTACGATTTAACTGGTGATGGAATTGGACCTGCAATGAAGTCAGGAATTATTGCTGGAGATATTATATGTAATGCAAAATCTCCCTATGATATTGAGCAATTTAGAGACTACGAGTCTATGCTTAAGAGGGAAATGAATAGCACCCATAAAAATTTCACTTTGATAAGAAAATTTCTAAACAATAATCTTGGTCATTATTTATTTACGACAATATTGTCTTCATCAGGCATTGCAAGAGATATCTTCTCAAAGTATGTTAGTAGAGCATAAAGTGTAAGTCAGGCATAGGCCATCTTCACTTCACAAATTCAACGTTTTCCTTGTTTTTGAATTTGTTGTCTCCAGTAAGAAATTTAATGTCTAATTCTTTTGACAACATATACCCTATGCAGTCAGCATAAGAAAGACTTTCTTTTTTATTCTTAAACTTAAATTTTGTTGCGTTAACAGCAATATGTAATTTGATTAAGCCAATTAGCTCAAAATTTAGTTTTTTTATCCAATAATCAGCTGTTTGTTCGTTATGTTCTCTTAACAAATAATAATATACTTCTGCTACATTGAATGTTGTTGTTGTGATTGGAAAGTCTTTAAATCTAGAATAATTTTCATTCCCTTCAATAACTTCTACAATAGCATAACTATCAAAGAAGTATTTCATTCATCCTCCGACCACAATTCCTTGTCTATTTCATCCATGGCTTCTTGAGTAGATTTTTTGGTCTTTCTTTTTAGTTTCATTTCTCTTCCAAGTTCCATAAGCTCTCCAACTGTGGTGTATCTTTTTGGTTGAATTGTTATAAAGACATCATTCTCTTCCTTCAGTCCTTCTCTATTAATTATTTCTTTAGGAATAACTACTCCGAAAGAATTTCCCCATTTCTTTATTTTAGCCCTTATTTGCTCCATAAATTATACATGTATAACTAATTTATAAATCTTGTGTTATTTAGAAAAAAGTGTAAGTCAGGCATAGGCCATCTTCTGTCGTTCATTGTTTACAATGGACGAGACCCGAGTTCTACTCGGAGTCTTGTTCTCCGTCGCAACAAACTGAACGTGTTAACATTTAACTAAGCGGCTTAAAGCCTTGCACCGGTTGAGGTAGCCGTTTCATCAAATTTCACTCGTCAAAGTTCAGCGCATGCTTCATAACTTAAAGTGAACTGTGTCGTTTCTGTTCCAGTGCTTCCCTTCGCAGAGATCTCACTTTCATGAGACAACCTTTAATATGGTGGACGGACCTTCCTCAAGACTTAGAAATCACATAATGGTTTCTTGACAATTTAATGCCAAAGTCTCGAAAGTTAACTGCCCGACTTACAAAAAATGAAGAACTTTATTGTTTATAAATTTATTTGTTACTACTAACTAAAGACATTTAAATAGAAAGATTTATAAACTGGAGTTTTGTATAAAAATTATGGTTAATTACGAAGCGAGAAAGGTAGGGGATGTTAAAGGTCTTGGAATAGTTTACCAAGTTAATGCTCCACTAGATGAACAAATTTCTGCTTTTAAAAGAGCTGGAGTAGAACATCCTTATCTTGTTACGCCTGAAGAAACAGCTACGATTAGATTAGCTGGAATGTCTAATGATTTTACAAGAACAAGCATGGCACCTGTGGGAGTTAAAGGAGAAAATCCAATCTTATATAGAGCATCTCCATTAATGAATCCTGCAATGGCAAGCCTTGCTGTAATCGCTCACAGAAACGGAAAGCGTTTTGCCTTGCCTAGAGAATTTTATGAAGCTGTAAGGCAATTTGCTGAAGAGGACAGAGGATTGGAACCAGAAGATAGAAGAGCTATTGTTCTTTCAAGTGCTGAAAATTATAGTTTAACTCCAGAAATGGAGGATACAAGATTTATTCTTGGAAAGCCTATGCAGAAATATTTTGATAGATTTAAACACACCTCAATTCCATTTTTAAATTTAGAAACAAAAGATGTTTCTAAAAATGAATGTGCTGTGAATTACCTGTGGTTCAACAGGCCTGACAATGATTCCCAGCTTTATGCTAGGAACAGGTACTTGGACAATGAGCACAGAGCTTTCGGGGTGCGTCGTGACGCTGTGTCGAACGCGCAAAATTCTGGATACTCTTTAACAGAAATAGGAAAAGCCAGTTCAGAAGTTATTCCTGTTGTATTTGATAATGAAGGAGTGAGAGGTTTAACACCCCTTGTTGCAAGAGGTCTTAGTAAAGGGCTTTTGGAAAGGCTTAGAACTGGAAGACAATAATTATTTTAAAGCTTTTATTTCTATTAAAATTGCCTCGACTGGGTTTGCTCTAAGCAAACCAAAGAGGTCACACGTCAATTTACTAGCATGTCATTTAGATTAATTTTAAGTCATAAAATTCAAGAAATCCTTGCGAGGAATTCTGGTGAAGCTAAAAAGCTGAATCGGTAAATTGGCTACGAGTTTCTGTGGTTCAACAGGCCTGACAATGATTCCCAGCTTAATGCTAGGAACAGGAACTTGAACAATGAGAACAGAGCTTTCGGAATGACTTTCAGTCGAGGTTTTATATTTACAATATGAAAATTAACAACTTTTATTCTGAGATTTATTCAATGAAGAATTTATTTCTTGCTAACAAATAATTACTGGAGAAATACATTCTTGTTTTCTCCAGATACAATAACTAATCCAAGGATTATACTCAACATCATCTATTCCTGGGATTCGATTTCCATCTTCTGAATAATTAAGACAATCTTCTTCTATCTTCATTGTTGGACAGAATTTACTGGCTTCTAGATCAAACTCTCCGCATCCAGGAGATTCATAACCACTAAATCTATTTGTCTCGCTGTAATCAGTGTCATCTACAGCAGTTCTTACATTATTATTACTTACTAGAATTATAATTGCAATTACTAAAACAATTATCAAATAAAACCACCATTTTTTATAAAATTCCATATTAATCATTGCCTTTTACGTAATTTAAATTTATCTACGTAGCGATACTGTCTAATTAGCGTCATCTACTGGAATATGCTTTTTCTGTAAGATTTTAAAGAAACATCTGAAATAAAGGTTAATATTCATAAGACTTTAAAATGCCGTCGGTATTTAAAAATAATAATTAATAGGGCTAATAAACGATAAACCAGAATGAACGCAAAATTTTTAGATAAGGATGCTTAACTGACGATAACCTTACAATATCCTACGTAGCAAGAGAAAACCCAATATGCACTAAGACAGCAAGAATAGTTATCCATACTATTGGCTTGTGATAGCTTCCAAAAGTATGGCAGTTTGCACAATTTCTTCCTTTGCAAGGCTCAACATGCTTATTAGCAAGTGGAAATGCAAAACAAGTTAAAAAATTAACCAAAAGTTCCTAATCTGCGACAATCCTCGTTTTGGAAACCTTTTTCAAAGGTTTATTTACAAAAGGTTCAGTTCGTTGTAAGGTTCTGGTTTGGGAACCTTTACAAAAGGTTCATTAGTGCAGCACAAAAAAAGAGGTTTGAGGTTGAGGTGTTGCCATGCGTCCATAGATGGTTGAGTTCTTATTTGGGAACCTTTCAAAAAGGTTCATGGTTGAGTTGTTTGAGGTTGTTTGGACATAGTCCAATGGTGTTTGAGGTTTAGAAACAAGCTGCACTAATAAACCGATAACATGACAATCAGCCCTCCTTTTTATTTCCATACTGAACCAAGCTTTTTCCCATTTATAAAGGGTCAGAAATAAAAATCATTATATCGAATATATAGCTATCCTACACCTAAATCTTTAAATAACGTTTTTTTATCCTAAAAATATGAATGTTTATGATGTTGTGATACAAAATAAAGAAGTGTTTAAGGCAGCCTATGCCGCTCTTATAGTATTTATCTGCCTTGTAATAGTTTTGAAAACACACAAGCTTTTCAAGCTTAGCTCCTATACTGGGATAAGATACTTTAGAAACGCATTTTTCTTTTTTGGTTTGGGTTTTTTTTCCAGATATTTTCTCAAATACTTTTTCGAGGTTAAAGGGCTAGAATCTTTTTCAGATGTCCCTCTTTTACTATTTGAGTTCTTCGTTATAATGGCTGGCTTTTTCCTTTTATACAGCTTAATATGGAAAAGGCTTGATTTCTCAAAGAGCTTCGCAAATAGTTCGTTGTTAACTCCAGGTGTGTTAGTTTTCTACATGTTTGCAATCATAATCGTTATCTTGGATTACTTCTGGCAGACTCTAACTCTTATGTTCCTTTCACAAGTTATTGTGTTCTTAATAGCCTCAATAATGAGCTTTAATAACACACTCAGCTTGACCAAGAAGAAGAATCACTTATCAAAACTTTACTTTGTGGCGATGATTACATCTTTCTTGGCCTGGGTCCTTAATGCAGTTACTGTTCTTATCTTCAATTGGGAGCAGACTCTGTTGATTAATATCTATATTTTAAACATGCTATTTTTCCTGTTTTTTTTATATGGAGTGTTCAAGGCACTTAGAGGTAATTAAAGTGGTGGAGATAATAAATGGGTAAAAAAAGAGAAAGGCTTGAGGTTATAAGAGACATTTTGAAGTCAATTAGAGAAACTCGGAACATAAAGCCTACAAGGCTATTATACTCTTCAAACCTCTCACCTCAAATGTTCAAGGAGTATGTTGACGAACTTGTTGAGAAAAAATTCATAAAACTAGAAATCACAGATGATGACAAAAAGTTCTTTTCAATGGCAAATAAAGGCCATGAGTTTCTTGAAGAATACAAGTCTATAGAAAACTTCATAGAAAATTTTGGATTGTAGAAAGAGTTAAATATCTTTAATTCTTTAGGGATACATTAAAGGAGGGCAATATGAGAAAGTATTTTGTTTTTTTAGCAGTTTTTTTCTTATTTACATTTATCTCAGCGTCTTCTGTTGAAGATGAAATACAAAGGATAACTCATTATGCAGAGGAATACGAAACAGGGAATATAGACTATGTCCAGCTTCAACTCTATTTAAGCTCTGTAAGACAGAATCTTAATGGGCTTCTTGGAATCACTGATAAAGATGAAGGGGGCCTGTTGAATGATGTTCAAATAGAAGCTGTTCTTGGAGAGCCAACAGAGGAGACAGGCTGGGCTTGGGTTGAAGGGCAGGACAGAGAGAAAAGACTTGAAGAATCAGTTCCTGCTTGGAATAAAATAATTTTCGATGGTAAGAAAATCCAAATAAGGATTGAAGCTTGGCCTTCTCTGTTCAGTAAAAGACTTTCTGAACTTGAAAGGAAAATTAGAGAACTGGAAGAAAGGGAGGCGAGTTTAGAAGAGATAGAAGAACTTAAAGAAAAATTTAAAGAAGAATCTTCAAGTGAGGGCACTTTAGTTTACAGGCTTCATTTTAATGTCGAGTTTAAAAGACCACAGGAACAGTTAGACATCCAAAGCAAAATAAGTGGTATACAGCAACTTGCTCAAGAATTTAGTTCTAATCCATCGAGTGAAAATGCAGAAAATTTAGCCAAGGAAAGTGTTAATGCTGAAAGAGCCTTTGAATCTTATATAAAACAAAATCAGGATCAATGCATTGATTTAATGAAATCTGTTTTTGGTTCAGAGAATCAAAGAAGTGATGAAAAACTAATTGTCAAAGAAGTTATTTTTTATCAGGGAGAGAATTTTGATGCTATAGCGAGATTAGAGATGTGCGACGATTGTGAGTGGAATTGGATTGGGCTTAATTTTTGGATAGAGTCCAGAGGTTTTAATATGCAAGAGGATCAGGGAGGATTTGACTCTTCTCCAGATGAATACAGAAATCTAGAGTTTAGTGATTTTGAAGAAAAAATAAGAGATTCAATAGAAGAATACAAAAATGCACTCGAGAGTAAAGACTGGAAAGGGGCTAGTAAAATAAACCAAAAAATATGGGCATTGAGTGATGCCTGGAACCAAAAATCAAATGACGTTTGGCAAGAGATTGAGCCGATTTTCGAGGCGAAAAGGCAAGCCATGAACCAAGAGCAACAAAACGAGTATTATTCTAATTATGGCTGGATAAAAGATGAGCAAGAAAAGAGAAAAATGGTGTGGGAATTATCCAAACAAAATTATGAAAAGAGAAAGATTTTTTATGAAAATCTTTTTTCGTATTATGATTTAAGAAAAGAATCTTATTTTGAACAGATTTCTTTTGAGAAAAGACTTATTGAAGAGTTCAAAGAATTTGGAGAAGAGATTTGCAATAATAATATAGATGACAACAAAAACGAGCAAATTGATTGCTCTGAATCTCAATGTGGTGGAAAAATTTGTGGAAAAGAAACAATTGAAATAACAGAAGGCAATGAAACAGGATTAAAAACAGTTGATTTGTATTGTATTGCAGGAGCTTGTCAGAGAAAGGAAGAGATAGTAGAAACAAATCAAAGTGTTTGCGGAAATAATATCTGTGAAGAAGGTGAGGCATCCAATACATTACAAAACGGAACTTGTTCTCAAGATTGTGCGAATTGCCAAGAATATCCTGCTTTAGAGTGTGTTGGCAGAGTTATATTTAGCGGTAAAGATGCCAATGGGTGTGCTTTAGAGCCAATTTGTTTAAATGAAACAGAATCTTGCACTACAGACCAAGATTGTTCTCCGTCATTATGTGGAATAGCTTCTTGCATCGAGAATAGATGTCAGGTTTCCACATTAACTGAATGCCGCGAATCAGAATGTATTGATGGTCAAGAAAGAGCAGGACACTGTAATTCTGGAGAGGACATAATAATTGAGGTTTGTGTTGATGGACTATGGAGCGGAACTAATATTTTATGTGAATCTGGGGAAGAGACTAATGAAACAGAAGAAGTTGCTGAAGAAGAAATTGTTGGGGTAGAATGTATTGTTAGAACAGACTGTGGTGGAGAAGATGATGTTTGTAGCAATGGCAGATGTGTTACTATTCCCCAAACAACTGAAATAGAAGAAGAATTTGAAGAAATTGGTCAAGAAACAGGATTTTCACAAACAGAAGAAATCCAAGAAAACGAACAAGAAGAAAACTCCCAAGGCGAAGAAACAAGTGAAGAATCACAGGCAGAACAGCCTCAAGAAGAGCAAAGTATTGAACCAGAAGAAGGAATTACCGGGGGAGTTATTTTTAATTTTTTTAGAAGTTTAGCTGGGAAAATCTCAAGGACATCCACCGGGTTAAGTGTTGAAGAGAGTCCATTAGATACGAGCACTAGCGAAAGTAATTCGGATAATAGTGGAAGTGATGGAAGCCCCAATTCTGGAAGCGGTGAAGGAGCAGCACAAACTGGTGAAAGTACTAGTTCTGGCGGAAGTGAGGGAATTGATCAAGGTATCCAACAAGAAGGACAACCACCAAATGAACAAGGAATAGATAATCGGGAAGAGAGGCAAAGGCAAGATGATGAAGAAAGAGAGCAAGAGGATGGACAAAGGAGAGAAGATGAAAGAGAGATGAGGGAAAATGAATGCGGGAAAAGGTGCGAAAGAGAGTGTTATGACATTGAAATAAGGCCTTGTGCTGAAGAATGTATTTTTAAAGAATGTGGGCAGAATTTTGATTGCGATACGGATGAAGTTAAAAATTCCTGCGAAAATTCTTGTAAAGAAGGAAAAGATATTGGTGTTTGCAAAGAGGAGTGTAATGATAAGTGTATAAAAGGCGAGGAAACATGGAAAGAACCTGAGAGAAAAGAGAATAAAGAGGAAAAAGGAGTTTTCACCGTTGGTGGAAACTGCAGAACAGCTAAAGGAAAAACAGAAGGATTTATTTGGTTTGGTGGATGGGGGGATCCTTTCCAGAAAATACAACCATTAAAGACAAGATATTATAGCGGTGGCGGGGATTGGTGTAAGTGGGATCTTGAAAATTTAGTGAAACAAAGAAAAGAGTTTGAACAGGGGTTCAATCAAGAGTTTGTAGAATGGTTTTTTAATAGTTATCTTGCAAATTCTGCAGAAGATTGGGAAAGTCACATTTCAGGAATTTTTGAACTTTATTGGAGAGATGTCGATTTATCTAGAGAAATGGCAAATAGGATGAAATGCTTAAATAAAAATGAACTCCCGGAGCATACGCTTATAGGCCCCCTTATTTATGAATCTGATTTTGGAAGTATAGAATTTTGGGAGGAGGTAACTATGGGAAAAATTGATAGAGAAGGAAATCCAGTACCATTAATTACACCTTACATGAAAATCTGGATTCTGCCTTCAAAGGAAGTTATAAAATTTGAAATGAAAAAAGCAATGAAAGAGCATAGATTTCCCGGACCCCAAGACGAAGAAAATAGCCAAAATGGTCCTAGCGAAGAAGAAAAAGAATTTATAAGACAAGATAACGATTTTATGAACAAAATTAAAAAATTGAGCGAAAAATATGGGGGAAGTTTTGATGGATCAATACAAATCATGGATTCTGAATCAGAGGTGGTTATATTTAATATTTATGTTGAAATTAATGAAGAAGATATAATCAAAATTACTCCGATGCTTCCTGAAGAAACTCCTGAGAGAGATGCTACAATGAAAATTGATTTTGAAAAAATTTATGATATAATCGATATTGAAGAAAAAGAAATGCAATCAACTCGAGTAGAATCTCCCCCATGGGCTCCTAAAAAAATAAAACCAACCCAAAAAGTTAAAGAAGTTGTTAGCGGAGTTAAAATGTACTTCAAGGTGAGGTCAATGGTTAGTTCTGCAGAAGTTGAGCCATCTTCAGCAAAGGATGATGTGAAGTCAATATTTGGCGATGTGATGAAAATGATGATGGGAGAGCCAGATGGAGAGCCTGAAAGAGAGGAAGAGCCAAGCGAGGAAGAAATAACCTCATGGGAATCAAAAGAATCTCTGACCGGAAATGTTATTGGGTAAAGATTTCGTTGAAGATTCTGGATTGTAGAAAAGATTAAAAACATACAAATTTCTTTGATTTTATGGGATTAAGAAAAGGACCGGCAGGGAAAGGAAAATACTATACTCATGTTCATGGGGACACTAAGTATAATAGAAAGAGAACTAAGGATGAAACAAAGGAATATATTGAAGAGTCTGGTGAAAAAACACATTCCCAATACCCTTCAGATAGGCCCGAAGACAGGCCAAAACCAGAAAATGATTCTTCGTTAGATAGTTTATTGGAATGAATTAATAAAAATAAAAAAACAAAATTAAACAGGCTTAGAAGTCTCGATCGTCTCTGTCTCTTCTATGTCTGTTGTCTCTGTCGAAATCTCTTGGTGGGCCTCTTTCGTCGTTTTCCTTTTGGGGCATTGCAGGCTTAACAGTTATTCTTCTTCCTTCGAATTCTTTTTCATTCATCTCGCTTATTGCTTTTTCAGCAGAACTCTTGTCAACAAAGGTAACAAAACCAAAACCTTTAGATCTGCCAGAATAATGGTTAACTATAACCGTAGCCTCAGTAACCTCTCCAAACTGAGAGAACATCTCCTTCAATTTCTCGAATCCAACACTAAAAGGCAAATTCCCCACATAGATCCTAGATTCACTAACTTCAGTCATCTTTCCTCCTTACATAACATTTCTTTTCTTGATGCTTTAGGAATTTTCATCCCTTACATTCATCATCTAGATTAATTATGGGAAGAAGTTTTTAAGTCTTTCTCATCATCTAAAAAACAAGAAAAGCAGTACAAGAAAGTAATCAAAAATAGACAATCCGACAATAGTCTTCATCATTCTTTTCTCTCTTTTAGTCAATTTCTTGCCTTTATTTTGTTTCATATTAGCTATCAAGTAAACCAAAACTAGAGACAATACCCCAACAATCAGAATCTTGCTTATTGGGCTTAGATTTGACCTAATTTCTTCAATGGCTCTGAATGTCAATGAAAATCTTCTCGTCTTCATTATCTTTAATGGGCTTGGAGGGTTGTAGGCCTTATTACACGATAGGGGTGCGGGTCCATTTCTTGAGAGGTAGTTTATTAATAAAGAAACATCAATAATGTCGTAAACTTGATTACTATTAATATCTCCCAATTCTTTAAATGGCTTTGCTTCCAGTCCTCCTTCGAAAACATATCTGCTAAGATAGTTAGTGTCCGTTCTATTAAACTTCCCATCATAATCCATGTCTCCACATACTAAAATATCAACACTTAGTGTAGATGAGGCAAGGTTTCCAGAAGTGTCATACGCTTTAACAGTTAAATCGTGCCTTCCAAAATAACTCCCCGTATTAATTACCTTGCCATAAGGAAAGTCATTATCAGAAGAGAGGAGGTTGTTATTAATGTAAAACTCTACCTTACTTATTCCAATATCATCACTAGCACTAGCACTAACAGACACATTTCCCACTAGATACGGGTTTGGTTGAGGAGATGAAATGGAAACTGATGGGGGGGTTGTGTCTCCAGGAGGGGTTGTTGTGTGAGCCGAAAGTTTTGCAGTCATTGTTGACGCTGAATCAGAAATGTCTTCAATTTTAACAAAAGATTCTCCGTTAAGATAACTACCTGAATTTGGCGTTGTTGTTAGGGTAAAACTCTTTTTACTAAGTGTCCCGGGGAAAGGATCTGCCCCGTCGCCCAAGTCTATATTTTTTTCCATTTCCCATAATCCGTCAGCTTGCTCTAAAGCAACTTCGTAATGTTTTGAGGCATCTCTCCCCGGATACCAAGGGGTGGCTCCAATATTACCATTAGTTATATTATCATCAACATGGTACACGAGCAATCCAGAACCGGGAAGATAATTGTCGTAGCCTATTTTCTGCCTGTTCTCCATCAAGAAATACTCTTTTCCAAAAGAGTTGTCTTTCCATAATTTGTACACTATTGGATTGTTTTCAGCGTTGGGGATATTTACAGTTGTAGGGGAATTGCTTATTATCTGCGGCGAAGCAAAACCTAATTTAGTTTTACTCCATGCGTCAAAATGCGCAGGACTTGAACCTAGAGCACCATTCCAAGCCCCCCCAGCCATAACACTCCATTTACCAATTCCCTTTCCACTATTAGAGTATAAATCAGGCAAGCCAAATCCGTGTCCGAATTCGTGTGCAAAAACTCCAATAGTCATGTCCCCCGGGAAAGTATTTCCAGGTTGAACTGTATTCGGACTATTCCAATATTCTGGTTCTAGGCTGAAATCCTGCACCCAAACATTATCATATCTTTTGGCATAAATTGCCCATTTCAGGCTCCAAAAGTCACCAGTATTTCCTGAGTATTCTGCTCCTCTTCCCGCATGCACAATTGCAACAGTGTCTACATAACCATTCCCATCGTTGTCATAATCAGCAAAGTTAACTACAGGATCAACCATTTTTATTAGATCTTCTAATAGTTTTTGTGCGTTATTTGGATAAGCTCCCATACCGTAAGCACCATTAGTATAATACGTTATAGGCTGAGATGCTCTTGCCCACCCTAAGGAAGAGGGTAAATTTACGGTTACTAAATCTAAATTTCCGTAGGAATTCTCATAATAAAATTTTCTCACAGAATTTCCGGTTTCAGAAAAAATCAAGTTGTCAAAAAACGCAGGCTGAATTTGAGAGGGTTTATCTGAAAAGTCAACTAGAATTACTAATTGTTTATATGATCTAGTTGTTGCCTTAGTTCCGTACTTTCTAACCAATGATTTGTCTTTTAATACAACTTCACTAGACAAAGAAACTTTATTGAAATTGTAAGGTTCTGCTTTATGATCAGGGTTATGATTGGGAATCTTAATCTGTCCGCTTTTTATTTTAGCATCTAGATTTTCACTCGGAGGCATAGCTGAAACTAATCCAACTAATATGATTAGTGTAAGTATGGAAAATGCCAACCTCTTCATCCCATTTCACTATGGATTGTTCTTTATAAATATTCTTAAAATTTAATCTATTTTAGCAAGCTTTTTATACCTATAAGCCTTTTAAAAAAGATACAAAGGAGGTGTTGAAATGGCAGAAAAGAGTGTGATTGATTGGATTGCTCTTGTGCTTGTGATAATTGGTGGTTTGAATTGGGGTTTTGCAGTATTTAACTTCAACCTTGTTGAAACTTTATTCAAGACGGGGATAATTGCCGATATAATATATGCCTTGGTAGGACTTTCAGCAGTCTGGATGATTTTTTATGCCGCTAAGAACTAGACAAACATTCTTTTTTATTTTTTTATTTAATTTGAGTTTTCTTTACTACTTTTATTGGTAGTGTTTTCTTGTTAAGTCCACAGCTTGGAGCTTGTGCTCCCCTGTGCACATGATTTATCAATCCAGTTACATCTAATATGTTGAATGTCCTGTCTCCATTAATGTCAGCAGCCCATATTGGTGCTGGTGGTTCCCCGCCTCTAAAAATATAGTTTATGAGAATTGTAACATCAAAAATGTCAAGAATTTTAAGATCGGATAGATCTCCACACTTTGCTTGGAACCAGAAAGGAAAATCGTCAACAGCCGTTCCTGCAACTACGTATTTAGTAGGATATAGTGGGTTTTTCTCGAAGTCATCCCAATAGTTTCCTATCCCATTTTTGTCGTAGTAATTTAGCTGAGTCGTGTCATCAACATGTTTAGAATTTGATACGAATTTATTGCCCCAAAAAACATTCCATTTAGACTGTAAAAGTCTGACTCCTACATCGGAGTTGTATATGAACTTGTTATCATAAATTTCATTCCCGTTTGAAAAAGCGGTAAAAGCTATAGCTCTTCCATTGTTTCTAAGAGTATTGTCATGAATTTTATTGCTAACTCCAAAAACAGCCACTAGAATTCCCGCGTCGTTGCCCTCAATTACATTGTCATAAATCAAATTTCCAGAATTATCATCTACAAGTCCAATCCCAAACTCGTAATTTCTCACAGTAATGTCTTTTACCTCAACTCCAGAATTCTCAAAAATATATATTCCATTTCCAGTCCCATCTCCCTGAATTGTATGACCACTTCCATCAATTACAATATTGTCTGCGTCAATTATAAGTCCATCTCCCGAACATGATAAGTCTTCAGTCAGCACAACGCTCTCCGTTATTGTATCTCCACAAGACAAGGCAGATACGGCGTTTGCTAGAAAGATTAGTGCTAAAATTAGAAATACATATAGCCTTACCTTTTGCATATTTTTTATAGGTTAAAAGTATATTTAAACTTTTCTATTTGTAACTACTAATAAGTGACTTTAGTACTACAAGAATTCCATACGATGTTCTCGAAAAAATATCAACTAGAATAACAAATGAAATTGCGGAAGTCAACAGAGTTGTTTATGATATTTCAAACAAGCCTCCGGCAACAATGGAATGGGAATAATTATTTTTTTCTGAGTCTTCCAACTAAACTATTCAGTAGACAAAATACCACATAGATTACAATTAATGGAATTATTGTTTTAAAGATGATAAAATTAGTCCATACTTTCTTAAGCTCAGAGTTATATTCTTCTTCTCCACAAGTCTGCTTACATGATAGCAAAAAAGGAAGAGATTTTGCAGAAACTTCATATTTTCCCTCAAATGTGGTTGATGGTCTAGCTCCAGGTGTGTCTGCATCAACTGAACATAATCTAGCCATTAAGTTACAACTTTTATTCACCCCAAAAAACAAAAGCCAGATTAAAAATAAAAATAATATTACAATAACTCTGCTTTTTGTAAGTTTGAAAACCTCTTTCATAAATATTACAATAAAAATAATTTAATAAACTTATAGAAATAAACAAAAAAACCAAGAGTAGCAGAGTCCAACTTGTGAATATATTTCAAGACGCATATGTTTCTAGGTTATATTTATCTATCCTATCTAAGTAATTTCTGCCGTGCAGAAACTAGTAATTTTTGATATTTATTCTTTTCTTAAGATTCTTAAATCAAACAAGCACCGAAACATTTAAATATCTCTTAACCTAGAATAAGGTTATGTGATAAGATGGTAGAAATTGATTTATTAACTAAAATCGAGAATAAAGTTCTAAACAAGAGGCTTAAAAACAAGAAGTTGTCTCAGATAGAATCAAATTATCTCAGCAGGTCAATAAGGCCCAAATTAAGGAGTCTTGAGAAACTAAAAGAGGTAAATGTAGGATTAATTTTAAAGAGAATAGAATACAATCAAAAAGGATTGGCTATAGAAAATAAAATAAAAAGGTTAATAATAGGAATAGTTAAGGAACTTGACGCAATAATCCTCTATGGCTCCGCCATTCAGACTAACTATCATTCATATAATGACGTTGATGTTTTAATTATAACTAAAAAGAAGCTTTGGAAAACATTAAAAGAAAAATATCTTCTAATAAAAACAATAAAGAAAAAGGCTAAGGACATTAACCTGCATTTAGATGTGCAGATTATGGAAAAGGCTGGGTTTTATACGCAATATCCCTCAAGTCCATCCCTTATTTATCAGCTTAAAGATAGTAAGAAAATATATGGAAGGATTGAAGTTCCAGACCAAATAATGCTTCATAATATTGACCTTAAGATGAAATTAGACTGGAGCGATATAGAAGATATTGAGCCCAAGGGTGTGGAGATATATCAAGCAACAAGAAATGTTATCCTTGTAAGGCTCTTGCTTAGTAAAATAATAGATAATCAAAAACTTAATGAATATATGAATAATGAAATAGGAAGAAATCTAATAGAAAAATTAAAGAACAATAAAGAATCTAAAATAGAGAGAAGAATCGCCTTAAATTATTTGAGAGAATTATCAGAAAAAACCAGGCAAGAAATAAAAGGTGACTTATGGGAAAGAATAGAACTATAAAAATTTTGGGAAATATTATGGGGAATTTGGTTGTTCACAAAATTTTAGTTAAATACACCAACAAGCCAGAATCTATAAATCATTTGAAGAGTGAAATAGAGGCTTATAGAGATAATTCTTTAGAAATAATTCTTTAGAAATAACAAGTGAGTATAATTGGAATGAGGATGAGAAATCAAAAATAAAAGCAGAATCCTTAAAAAAATTCAATAAAGACATGAAAAGTTATTATTCAGATGTCAAATTTTCAATGGAAGAAGCACGTAGATTAGTGGAAGAAACTATTAATGAAATCATATAAATCTCCGACACATTCTCATAACTTTTAATAAACAAAAAAACAAGCACTGGAATATCACTATTTTTTGAAACCTTAACCTTTCTTCTTTGTTTTCTCTCTATTAAAGGGAGATGTCATAAGAAGAACCGTAGGTTCTTTTTATTCAGAAACATTCAATAAAGCTATTAGTAGCTCTATGCTTAAATTCTCGCCGAAGCTCGAATCTTACACAAGAGCTCTATCAACGTCGTCTTTTTCGACGGCCTTAGTTGTCTCGTTTTGCGGATGGCTTCAAGCTTAGATGCATTCAGCTCTTATCCATTCAGCGCGTAGCTATGCGGCCTGCCAAATGACAACCGCTCACCAGAGGCGCCCGGGTCCCGTTCCTCTCGTACTAGAAACTCGTTCCACTCAGACAACAACACACCTAGCAGATATCATACAAACTGTCTCGCGTATATTTCTCCATTCTTATTTATTCGAAATGGTATGGACTATACCTTCATCCTTCATCTTGTTAGAAGGAGATCAGCGTTTTAGCTTTGTTTTTTACAACAAAACTCCAGCGCACCACCAATGAGGCTATCTCAAAGGAGATGTAGTAAGAAGAACTATTAGTTCTTTTTACATGCTAAGTCTCTACGGGGATAAATGATTGTTTTAGAATTATTTTTTCTTTTGGATAAAACTCCAAATGATGTATATCAAGATAGCTGCAAAAACAATATAAATGATTAATGTCCAAAAAGGAATAGCTTCATCTATATTAGTTGGTTTTCTAACAAAGTCATAATATATACTTCTCAAATAAGATCCAAGAAGAATTCCCAAAATTATAGAAATTATACTTTTCCATAATGTTGGTTTAAAATTCATAACTTAATCAATCAAAACTATTTTAATAACCTTTCTAATTTCTCAATCATCATCTTCCCTCGGTATTGCCATCTTCCCATCTAAGGAAAAAGGTTTCACCGATATGAGCTGATTTAATTTTTCATGCGATTACTCGCAAGCAACGCCGCTTTTTTGATAGTTTTGCAGTTTAGTACAGAATTCGTTAGTTTAATTTTAACGTTCTTAACCCAGCTAACGATCCCTTTTAATGCGTGAACTCCGACACCCTTGCACGCTTCTGCACGCGCAGGATAGGAAGAGCCGACAGCTATGTACCAAACCGCTCCGTATATGGACTATCGGGAGCGACAAGCCTGTTATCCTTGGGGTAACTTTTCTATCAGACACGGCTTCTATTAAAAAAGCACGTGGGTTCACTAAGCCCGACTTTCGTCTCTGCATTCCTTGCTTTTCAGAATACAGTCAGATAAGCTTTTGCCTTCGCACTCAACTCTAGATTTCCAAGCTAGATGAGCTTATCTTTGGGTCCTATCGATATCTTTTCGACAGGGCGCCGCCCCAGCCAAACTGCCCACCAGTTGCTGTCCCGATTAGGTAAGCAATCTTAGCAAGAATGAGTAGTATTACAAGTTCGCTCCACAGCCACCGAAATGACTGCTTCGACGCTCCTACCTATGCTATGCATCCTCGATAAAATCACAACAACAAGCTGCAGTAAAGTTCCACAAGGTCTTCGCTTCCCACTAGGTGTCCGTGGCATTTTCACCACGAAGTATTTTCAGAAGGCCCCAACCAGGGACAGTGACAACCTCGTTAAACCTTTCATGCAAGTCGCCATTCAGACGACAAGGTATTACGCTCATGAAATGAGGTTGACAAAATCCGTGTTTTGCCTTTTCCTTAATTTTTGTTTTGTTAACTTTATGTCGCCATAAAGATCGGACTATATCTTAATAAAAAGAACTTTTTCAAATTCAATTTATTTCTAGCGTGTAGTCTCTGAGGATTCTAGAATTATTTTTTGTTAAATATCAAGCCTATTATTGATCCTAAAACCATCCCTATAAAACAAAATCCTAGTAACGAAGGTATGTTTTTATACCATACTTTATTTACTAAATTTTGATAATTAGGATTATTGCTTAATAAAAAGAAAGCGTTTAGAATAATAAAAATAATTATTCCAATACACAATCCGTAAATTAAACCCTTTACCCAATTTTTCATTTTAAGATTAATAATTTCTTTTATTTAAATCTTATTAATTCTAGTCTTTCCTGCTGATTGTCTGCACCGAACGAATTTTTACTTTTATAATTTGTCTCGCTCCAAAGTCACTCGAATTAATTTAATTGTTAATACATAATTTTCATTATTAACTTTTCAGTCAATTTCACGAACTTTTGTGAGTGCAAATTCTTAAAGTATCGTCGGATACTCAGATGTTCCAGCATATAGCTAGATTTTCTTCATCGGTTTAACTTTCATTCTGTAACTTCTATATTCAACCATTTACTAAACTATTTTTCTCTGAAGCGTTTTTCCGTTTTGTCAACGGAAAATCGTAAGGCAGCGTTTATTCTACCTTAAGAGAGTCATAGTTACTCCCGCCGTTTGATGGACCTTAGCCCCCTTGAAAAGGGGTTTGAGAAACCACCACTGGGCAGGTCTCACCAAGTATACAAGTCTTTTCAGATTAGCACTTGGCTACGTTTTTGGTAAACAGTCGGGCCATCCTTGTTATTGTAATCTACCAATGCCTTTCCATTTCTAAAAAAACAAAGATAGACATCCCTTCAGCCGAAGCTACAGGACTAATATGCCGAATTCCCTTGATTGGTTTCGCCTTTCAGGTCTTAGCCTTCTCAGCTAGGGTACCAGTGTCGGTTGTGGGTACAGATAGATTACCAAGAGTATGATCTTTTCACTGGCTCTAAGAATCAGGAATTTTGTTTAACGAATTCATAAAGATCTTAGCATTACGCTTCCAATATCTCTCCGCTAAAACACTCTTTCGAGTGCTTCCTTATCTCTAAGCAAATCATACTATGTAAGGCAAGCTAGTACAGGAATATTAACCTGTTATCCATCGTCGTGCTCTGTTAAGACACGACTTAGGCTCTGACTAACCCTTGGCTAAACGATATTGCCAAGGAAACCTTACCCTTACGACCTTGTCCGTTCTCAGGACAATCACATCCTACTATTACCAGGATTCTCATTGCTTTTCGCTCCACACTTTCTCTCGAAAATGATTCTACGCAAAAAACACGCCTGCTTACCCGAACACTCGTCTGAGTGCCGCCAAAGTATCGGTATTATGCTTAGCCCCGTCCATTTTCAGGGCCCTGAACCTCGATAGGTGAGCTGTTACGCTTTCTTTAAAAGGTAGCTGCTTCTAAGCTTACTTCCCTAGTGTCTCAGGTTCAAGACACCTTTTGATACACTTAGCATAAATTTAGGGACCTTAACTTTGGTCTGCGTTATTCCGCTCTCGAAAACGTATCTTACATACATACTCTGTTTCCTGTCCTACGCAATCAATAGATTCTGAGTTGGAAAAATCTCCGTGAGCAAAAGCCCCTGCAAGATTTATCCGTACTTTACTCCATTGACAAACTAGACAAGACTATACGGAGGCATATTTCAGCAGGAACCAGCCATCGCCAGATTAGATAGGCTTTTCACCCCTAATCACAAGTCATCCAAGTACATGTTCATAACACCGGTTCAGTCCTCCATCCCCCTTTCGGGAGACTTCAACTTGCTCATGAATAGATCATCTGGCTTCGGGTCTGACCCATGTGACTAACGCGCTTTCACACTTGCTTTCGCTTCGGTTACTTCTCATAGAGAATTAGCCTCGCCACATAAGTAAACTCCCTGGCCCGTTCTTCGAAACGTACGTTACAAATCTTCCTCTTGCGAGTTAAGACCAGTAACAACCTGTAGTTGTTAGATTTCAAATCTTTTCACACCCTGTTACGGGTTCTTTTCAGCTTTCCCTCGCGGTACTAATGCGCTATCGGACTTTGGTTATATTTAGGGTTAGCAGTTAATCCTGCCATATTCAGACCTCCAATCCAGGAGGCCCTACTCTTTGAGGAACAACATAGCGTCTTCGACTACGGGACTATCACCCTCTAAGGTGCTGCATTCCAGCAGACTTTTTCTCGACGCCTTAGCCATTTATCCTCACCACATCTCTGCCCACCTTTCGACGGGAGATTCGGTTTGCCCTCTTCCCTTTTCGCTCTCTGCTAATAAGGGAATCACTTTATGTTTTCTCTTCCTGCAGGTACTAAGATGTTTCAATTCCCTGCGTGACTCCACATTTCTGTGCATTCAGGAATCCCGGGATCAATGTTTGCATGCAACTCCCCCAGGCTTATCGCAGCTTGCCACGCCTTTCGTCAGAACCAAAACCAAGCTATCCATCTAACAACATATAAAGAACTTACCATAAATTTCCATACGGAAATTAGTAAATTAGTAGAATGTTTCTGAAATTTATTTTTTGGAACTAAAAGTTCCAACTAGTGGATATTCCAGTGCTTGTTCATTGAATATTTTTCGATGAAAAATAATCTCATCATGACACAAAACTTTGGGTAATGCGCCATTTCTCAATTTCCAGGCTGCAGGATCAAAAACCCGCAGGTGGTTTTTATGAGTATGATCTATGATTGTGAATTTTTGTGTTACGATTTTATTTTGATTATATGTTTTAGTTATTTAAATCTCGCCTCGAGGGTTTAAAAGCTTTTCTTTGAAAAGATTTTAGACTGAGTGAACATGAGGTCTAAAAGCCCTTCGGTTTCCCGCCATCTATCAATTTTAGTTTTTTTAACAATGCGCTCGCTTCTTCCTCACTTATCTCAGTGTAATTGTAATTTCCAAGTTCCCTATCATTCAGCTCTCGGCATCTTGCCGATGCGAAATCTATACCAGTTCCAACTTCAACTTTTCCGGTTTTCGCGTCGTAAATTTTGTAGTATAGGGCCATATTAATAGTTCTTTATTTTTGACTCGTAGTTTGCTGTTTGATGACTTGATGAATATGGTCGTTGATATCCTCTTATGAGATATTTGTTCATTGTGTATTGCATCTCATATTGGGGTTTGAATTCCTGCCTTTCGTATTTATTTTGTTCTTCTTCCATTTTACATTTTGACTATGAAATTTCTAATGTTGTTATTAATTTCCTTAAATTTTTATCTCTAACAGCTTCATCGTGAATTTCTCTTGCTAACTTCACAATATCTTCATATCCTTTTGGAACTTTTCCCTTGTCATAATCTCTTATAAGGGGCAATCCTTTTCCTATCCTCATCTCCATTCTTAATTCGTATTTGTCGCCAATCATTTTATTTTTCCATCACCGTCCACTAGAAAATGAGTGGACCTGCCGTGAATCGAACACGGAGCTCCTCGGTGCAAACGAGGTATTTTGCCGTTAGACTACAGGCCCAATTATATTTTTATCAGAGCCTGTAATGGTTTTTAAGTTTTTGTCTTAACGTAAGATGGTATGTAGCAGAATCATTTCATCGATGTATTCTGCTCGTTATTCATAAAATTATTTTCCTAGATTTTCCCTTTCTCTTCTGTTAAGGGAGAGGTCATAAGGAGAACCGTAGGTTCTTTTTATAATTTAGGAGGTGATCCATCTGCAGGTTCCCCTACAGATACCTTGTGACGACTTAACCTACCTCACCTAGCCAAGGTTCTCCCCCGAAGGGTTTCACCATAACTAAACTTGGTTGGTTTGACGGGCAGTGAGTGCAAGAGACAGTGACTTATTCACCGTTCGCTGCTAACAAACGATTACTACGGATTCCAGCGTCATGAGGCTGAGTTTCAAACCTCAATCTGGACTGAGATGAACTTTAGGAGATTAGCTTCTCTTTTCAGAGTTGCATCTCATTGTATTCACCATTGACGCGCGCGTGTTGCCCAGGGCATTCGGGCTGTACTCACCTAACGTAGCCCACACTTTCATCCCAGTTACCCGGGCAATCTATATATTGTACGCATAGTAAATATATATGTGGGTCTTGCCTGTTACCTGATTTAACAGGTCATCTCACGACACAGGCTGACGTCGGCCATGCAACTCCTCTTAGCGTGTCAGGTAAGCCCTTCAGACTGACCTTCATTCTGCTATCGGTCCTGGTGAGGTTCACGGTGTAGAATCTAATTGAACCGCACGCGTCACCCGTTGTAGTGCCCCCCCGCCAATTCCTTTAAGTTTCGGTCTTGCGACTATACTCCCCAGGTAGCACACTCTACAGCTTCCTTACAGCACCAACATCTCTCGAGGAGATGCTGATGTTTAGTGTGCAGTGTTTACTGCTAGGACTACATGGGTATCTAATCCATTTTGCGCCCCTAGCCTTCATCCCTCACTGTCAGATCCGTCCTCGCAGGATGCCTTCGCTATTGTTAGTCCAATCAAGATCAACGTATTTTACCACTACCTTGATTGTACTTCCTGCGCCTTCCGGTCTCAAGCTCTGCAGTATCTCTTGCACGCTCTGCACTTAAGATGCAGAATTTCACAAAAGACTTACAGAACAAGCTACGGATGTTTTAGACCCAATAATTGTGGCTGCGACTCGGACCGCTGGGATTACCGCGGCGGCTGGCACCAGTCTTGCCCGGTCCTTATTCATATGCTTTTTTGCAGCATACAAAAGTTTCTCATAAAAGAGAAACACTTTGGCTTGCTTTGTCACTCTTTCGAGCATTGCAAAATATCCTTGACTGCTGCACCCCGTAGGGCTAGGACTAGTGTCTCAGAGTCCTTCTCAGGGCACCTTCGCTAAAAGCCCTTACTGATCTTCGGCTTGGTGGGCATTTACCCCGCCAACAACCTAATCAGACGCAGCCCCATCCTAAGACCTTGCGTTTCAAAGATGCCTCATTCCAGAAGGCATCTTCTACCAGACCTTAGCATCAGTTTCCCGATGTTATTTCTAATCTTAGGTTAGGTTAGCTACGTGTTGCTGAGCAGTTCGCCCTCTTTCGAGAGACTTGCATGTCTAAGCACAAGCCAAATAGCCGCAGCCGCCAGCAGGATAAACTGGATTTAACTAATTTATCCTCCTATTGGCTTTTGCCAAATCTTGTCTTGAATTAACGAGAACACAACTAGATGACTGCCATACATCATACCTTAACATAATGCATTAAGGCACTCATTCTAGCTACAAAATCTTTTAAATTTTGATAGCCGCCAAAAATCCAATATCTTGGGATTTTGGAGGTTAACATTTTAACATATTTTAACCGAGAACATGATTTATAAAGGTTTCGCCTGTCGGCGACGAAAAGATCTCTCAGAAAAACCCTTATTCAAGGGCAAGATTATTTGATTCCTTTGGTATAACCTGACTCACAAAACATCCTCGCCGACAAACTGCTCTATTGGCGGAATTTCCTTTTCTATCTTGTGCTTTTTGCAGTATTCCCTTGCGAGAATATGAAATACCAGCCCGATGCTTTTGTTGCTTTTGTTGTTGCATGGGATTATATGCTCAACATCCTTTGCAATATTATTTGAATCGCACAATGACAGGACATTCTTGTTCATCCTTTTTGCGTCATTCATTGCATTCTTGTCAACCCATGGGTCGCAGACAACTACGAGCTCCGGCTCCATAAAGTTGCTTAGATTTAAGTTGGTAAGTATGCCTGCAGGGTATTTCTTTGTGAATGCCTTTATGCCTGTCAGCTCTGAAAAGAGGCTGACAGCATTCCACCCAGCCATTCTCTTGCACACAACAAGAACCTCGTCTGGCTTGAATTTTGCAAGAAAATCAATTGATTCCCTCAATTTTTTGTCAATAAGGTTGGTGTTAAGGACAGCGAGCCCGTCTGCCCTTCTCTTGTACACATATCTTCTCATTACAGGAGTTATAACTTTTGTTCCGAGGTGAATTCCATATTTGACATAATCCTCAATTGGAACAAGCATCTCTGCCCTGCCGGTAACCTTTTCTTTCAGCTCCTCTGTGCTTATTTCCTCAACCTTTATTTTCTTTGCCCTTTCAAGAAGCTCTTCTCTTGTTATCTTTTTCTTTTCTTTCTCAGCTGCTTCAGGAACTGGAACAGCTGCAGCATCAGACGCAAAAACATCAAAAACCTCTCCCGAATCTTTAGCTTCACTTTTTATTTTGCCTTCGATTTTTTCTTCTGCTTTCTCTGCAGGCTTCTCTTCTTTTTTCTTCCTGCCTCTCTTAGGTTTTTCTTCTGCCTTTCCGGCAGCATTCTCTTTATCTTCAACTGCTTCTTTCTCAGCTTCTGAAGACTCGGCTTTCTTTTTTGGCATTTTTATAGTTTTTACTTTAATTTGTTCTTTATGAAATTTGAATTATAAACAGCTCAGGGGTTGCTCTGGGGTTGTTTCAGCCAGTACCTGACTAAGTTAAAACAACCATGAGAAAGGGGTTTTTAAAGGTTTGGAAAAAGCCCGAGCAAATCAAAATCACTTTTTTCTTCTTGCAATAATAAGAATGATTGCCAATAAGATTATTGCGATAGGTATTGCATAATACAAGTAAGCCAGATTTTTTCCAGATTCAGCATCTGTTGTTTCTGATTCTCCTAATTGAGGGGCATCGGATATTGTTGGATTTCCTCCGCCAGCAGTCATAAACATTTGCTGTATGAACACTGCTTCCCCTGTGGAAGCATCAACATAAATATACCAAAATCCTGTTTCACTAGGTAATTCTTTCATTCCTACACCAATCTTCCATGTTAATCTTATTTCAACTCTGTAGTAATTGCTTGTATAAGG
>Ga0209542_10001838_pt1 | contig 49114 bp, 47 predicted proteins | sample RifCSPhighO2_01_FD_184028 | JGI IMG/M metagenome (GOLD analysis project Ga0209542, IMG submission 184028) | Soil microbial communities from Rifle, Colorado - Rifle CSP2_plank highO2_0.1 (SPAdes) (version 2) | ecosystem: Environmental > Terrestrial > Deep subsurface > Rock core/Sediment ...
GCAATCCTTCGTAGACTAAAACCAGCGGCCAAACGAACAGCAATTTGATCTCTTTCGAGGGCAGTTAACTTACTCTTCTTTTTCATATCCGAACATTATACTGTTCGGATTCGTTTTAGAACTTACGAGATTTGCGAAAAACAAACCATCGTAAGACCAGAAAAGCGGGAAAAGAAAAAGAAGACTTATTGCGTGAAAGTATCCTCTAACATCTTGGTTTCCAGACCATTATCTTCAACACACTCAAGGCTCACAACGACAGTATTATAGAGGTCTTCAAAGGTTCGGAAAGGGGGATTTGAGGAATCAAATCTGTAGTCCTCGACAATATGATATGTTCCATCAGCAGCCTTCGCCGTCGAACCGTACGTGATGAACTCACCTCCTGCATTCAACAACCGAGTCTGATAAAATGTTCCCAACTCAGGATCAGGCAGATTTGCATAGAGAACAAAGAAAATGGTTGAAGGAACAACGCTACGCGTGGCTGAACCAAAACCAGAGCCGCCGTTGATATCACGAAGTTGAATGGTTTGATATCCAACCTAGTAGGGGTAATCGTTGAAGAACAATCTGCTGGTTTTCACCTATTTGCTTAAGAAATAAGTCTGATGGTGGGGTGGCGAGAGAGCTTCCTTGAGAAGATTCTATAGCCGCGCCTTCTGTCTTTGATGTACGAAGCGAGAGATATCCGAGAGTCCCTCCTCCAACAATAAATATAATAATAAGGAGTATTACAAAAAGGCGCTGTAAAAATAAACCTCGAGGTATCTGGGATCGATTTGAGATGGCGGATTGTTGAGGAGAGTCAGCTGGATTTAACGGTGGCGAAGAAGTCGTAGGAATTGATGTAAAATTTTGATGTTTGTTCCATATTGAAATTGCACCCAATATCTATGCGTACCGCAAGTTACTTAAGCATCCTGGAAATAAGAAGATAGTGCCACGTGAGTTTTGATTCCAAGGAAATACTCTTAAGAAAAAAATGATGCCGAAATATCGGAAAGCACTAAAACACTATTTTGACTTTCTTTGGGCAATGACAGAAAAAGAAATAAAAGTTCGCTATAAACGAGCGGTTTTTGGCTTTCTTTGGATAATTTTGAACCCACTACTTCAAATGCTCATCATAGGAATAGTTTTTTCATACTTCATTAAGATTGAAAACTACTTTCTTTTCCTATTCGGCGGCCTTCTATTATGGCAATTTTTTAGTCTTTCACTGCAAAAGGCCACGCCCAGCTTTGTATATGAACGATCTCTTATTCAAAAGGCAAAATTCCGCAAGGAAGTAATCCCCGCCTCTATTATCCTTTCCAACTACTTCAACCTGCTCATCTCCATAGCAATGCTGATATTATTTCTACTTCTCACAGAACAGCTCAACGATATAAGAATCTGGTTGCTTATACCTGCGCTGATATGGATTCTTATGTTTACCATAGGCCTTAGCCTTTTAACGTCTTCCTTGAACGTCAGGTATCGTGATGTGGCTTTTTTTGTTCAGACCGCCCTTATTCTCCTCTTTTATGCGACACCTATCCTCTACAGCCTCGACTTGGTTCCCCAACAGGTGCTTCTCCTCTATTACCTCAATCCACTTTCAAGTATTTTCGTTCTTTCTCAAATCGCAATAACGGGGAAAGGGCAAGTGGCACCTAGTCTGCTGGTGAGCAATATGCTCATATCAATATCTCTCATAACTCTTGGGCTTGTAGTGTACAGAAAAAACCACCGCCACTTTGTTGACTGGTTGTAGCAACGGAGAGAAACACAATACACAGAAGTATGATGAAGAAAATCCAAGTCACTGTGGAGCAAATTTTAAAGCAGATAGAAGATAGACCTGACGCCTTCCCTATCACTGCAGAACCAGAAACCGGACAGATGCTTGCTGCTATCATTCAACTCATTGATGCTTCCGAAGTTCTCGAAATAGGAACTAATTATGTCTATACCATGATCTGCATGGCCAGGGCGCTCGAGCCTACCGGAAGTGTTAGCACCATTGACATCGAAGACAAGGCAATACCTTACTTTAAGCAGTTACCCAAAAAATTGAAACGGTAAATCATCTTTATCAACAAAGACTCAACAAAAGCCATCAAAGAGCTTATAAAGAAAGGCAAAGTATTTGATTTTATCTTTATCGATGGAGATCATGAAATGGCCGATTGCTTCTCGGATTTTGCCTTATCAACGAGAGTGAGTAAAACCAATACCATAATTGTCTTCCACGATGCCCTCAGCCCAAGTATCACTGGAGTACGCCGAAGTATGAATCCGACCCAAATCATCAATGCCTTTTTTCTCTTCACTCTTATGGAAGTTGTCACACTCCCCACGCCGGAAAGACGAACATGGGCGTTGAATAAAAACTCTCTTAATCGAGGTCTATCGATGAGTGGAGTAGCCATTGTGAGGCTGAAAAATATCAACCATAAGGTCAAGTCTGCTTCGTTACTCATGTTCTCCGTATTAGCTCGTACGCTCATCGTCGTAAGACAGGTGACAAATTGGCTACAGTATAAGATCAATCAATCTGCTAGGAACTGAATTCATGAGCAGCTATTCAATCAAACTGACAAATATCTCCAAACGCTATACGTTATTGAACAACAAACCAACCTTGGCAGAAAATATTTTCTATGGCAGCAGCTCAGAGGAATTTTGGGCTTTAAAAGATATCAACCTCGCTATTGGAAAAGGAGAAAACATTGGTATCATTGGTCCCAATGGGTCAGGAAAAACTACGCTTCTTGAAATAATTGCCGGCATAACCACACCAACCAGGGGAAAAGTGCAGGTAAAAGGAAAAATTGCTTCGCTGATTGAACTAGAAGCCGGATTCCATCCAGAGTTAACGGGAAGAGAAAACATCAACATTAACGGCATGCTCATTGGTATGAGTAAAAAAGAGTTGAGAGAGCGTTTTCAAGAAATTATTGACTTTGCTGATATTGGACAATTTATTAACGCTCCCTTATATACCTACTCGTTGGGGATGAAGCTTCGTCTTGGTTTCGCCATTGCAATAAACAGCGACCCTGATATTCTCTTGCTTGATGAAGGCATGGCTGTTGGCGATGAAAAGTTCCAACGCAAATGCTTTCAAGCCACAACAGCATTTTTCGGACAGGACAATACGGTTGTGGCTTTTAGCCATCACTTAGATTTTATTAAAAGGTACAGCAATCGAATTGTTTGGTTAAAGCAAGGTAGGATAAAGACCGATAGCATACAGACTCGAAGCACAATCAGGGAGTACGAATTAGCGCAATAACTCTATGAATCAAGTTGTCTACAACATTCTCAATAAAATCGTACTCATCCCACTCATCCACATCATTCCTAAGCGAAAAATTGCATGGGTTGAAAATTCAGAATCTGGCATCTCGTTACTCACCTGTCATGACGATTTACCGCTACTCATCATCGCCCTGAATAGTTTCTATCACTTCTCTAAATTACAATTGCCGTGTCAAGTCTTTGATGACGGGAGCCTCACAAAAAAAGACCATCAACTACTCAAGAAGAAGTTTCCTGGGATAAAAATAATCCCAAACACCTATTCCTATACAAAAACCATCAAACTACTCCAACACTACCCCTTTAGTAAAAAGCAAAGAAGCTCAGTTATGCCCAACAATATACACCGGAAGCACTTCGATGTCCTACTCTTATCGCCATACCATAAAATTATATTTTTCGACTCAGATACATTATTTCTCAATATTCCAACTTCAATGGTCCAATGGGCAACCAACGGAGAAAAAACCTGCTTATATGCCTGCCAATTTGAGTATCCAGATTATGAAATAGAAGGCACGCATTTCTGTTGCACGATGGTGGCTCGCATACTTTCTGAAAAATATAAGAAGTTCGATATCTATTATTTTAATTCGGGGCTGATGTGTTTTCACAAGGAAGCATATAGTCAGGAACGAATTGAAACTCTGCTCAAATACCTCTACTCTGTTGGGCTCGAAAAATCCTGGGCCGCCAGACAATTCATAATTTCGGTGCTTATTTCAGATTACAACAACCAAAAGCTCAGTAATAAATATATACACATACGTACACCAGAGGAATTTAGGCGGATCCTGAAAAAAGGTTTAAGCAACTACATCTTTAACCACTACTCATTCACTGCTCGACAATACTTCTATCCTGCCGCGCTATACCTTTTGATGAAGACGAGATTCTTTCGAAAACAACAACCATGAACACACGACTAAAATATCGTCTCGTCAGATTCATTAGTCCCCGAAGAAACTACCCCCTGTCAAATGAAGTTGGAATTTGCACAGTATTATGCCATCAGGATGTTGCTAAATTTTTCTATTGCATCAGCAGTTTCTTTTATCAGACCAAACATGCCTATCCAGCATACATCATAGACGATGGGACATTATCGAAAGCAGATTACCGGATAATTAATCAACTGTTGCCTCATGTCACGATCGAAGCGATTCAGTCAGTCATCCAAAAATCCAAAAGATTGTATAGAACATTCCCATCGCTGATGAAATATCACCAAAGCGAACACACCCCCGTCTATAAATTAAAACTCGATGCATTACTGTTATGTCCCTTTCAAAAATTCATCTTTTTGGATGCAGATATAATATTTTTTCAAGAACCGAAAGAAATAATTACCTGGGCAAAGTCTTCTACAGACTCGATCTTATATTGTACATTCTCAGAGAAATATAAAAAGAGGATTCTTAAAAGCGACTATCTTTCTACCATGTACGCGCTTAGGCAAATGGTGTTCACGTTGTTAAAGACCAAATCCGATCCATTCATCAGTGCCCACCTATTGTGCCTTGCTCATAATAAATTCATGAAGCTTCATCAAATCAATAAAACACTCCAGTTCCTTGATTCCATCGGATATCTACACAATCCACATGTCGATGAAATTGTTCTTGCCATTGCCATTGCTCAATATAATACTTCTACTCTTGACCCCGAGAAATATTGTAGTTTGGTCCTGTTATCCCATCAAGACAGACTAGCCATTCCAGCAAATCCCATAGCGCTCCACTTTCCCGGTGAAAGTAAAAAAGAATTTTGGAAATTTGCCCTTGCCAAAAAACTCCGAGATTAACGGTCTTACGGTATTTTTCTTGTTTTGGATAATAGGAATCGCCTCCTCACAAAGACCTGATCAATTTCCGCATGTCGAAAGAGGGAAATATCATCTTTTTCCAGAAAGGCCTTCAAAACAGCTTCGAAAAGCTTCCTTTGTATCTGATAGCCAAGCTCATTAAGACGGCGGGTCAAGAAAAAATTCCGAAACGGGAACAAACGAATGAATCGAAGATTAAAAATCACATTCTTCTGGAAAAATAGTGATATAAAATACACGATGCTCGGTGAGAGGAGAAACACGATCTCATCCAAATCTTCGTCTGGTTGAATCAATGGATCAATATACATAGGTGGAACAAAGATGACGCGATTTTCCTCACTGAGCTTCCATAAGATATCACGATATTTCTTGGATAGACGAGCCCACCGATATGATGAAAAAAACAAAATCTGTTTGCCTCGATGTTGATGTATTTTTTGAGTCATAGTTCGGAAAATAGAGTAGAGAGATTATATGCTAAAGTACTAGACAACGAGAATACCGTTGGTTAGAGTCGGAAGTTGTCTATTATGAAGATTGCGATTATTTTTTTCCAATTAGGCATCGGCGGCATCCAAAGAAAAACCGTCGATCTCATCAATATACTCACACATCAGAAAAAGGTCAAAGAAGTCCACGTAATCCTCAACACCAGAGAAAACTTCAACATGATCCCTCTGCTTAATCAAAAAAAATTAAGGCTGCATATTAAACAAGAATCTATTCTTTGCCCAAAAAAAATACCATTCTGGTTCTTTATCAATACTATGCTCCTCAAAACTCATCCTGACTCAACACTCGCTTTTTTAGATTATTGCTCGATAGCGAGCTTGCATTATGCCAAATATAAGCCTGGTAAACCGCCAAGAATAATACTTTGTGAAGACGGCCTTACCTCTGCCTACACTAACTATCATCAAGATCCTCTGAGACAATGGCTTATTCGAAGGCATTATCCTTCTGCCGATCGAATTATTTGCCCATCTAGGGCGATACGCAATCAGCTCATTAGGAAATATAAAATACCCATAGAAAAGCTGGTAATAATCCCAAACTGGTCGAGCGTGGGAAAGCCCAACAAGATAAAAGGGAAAAAATATGATGTAATTTTCGCCGGAAGATTCGAGCACCAAAAAAATGTTAGTTATATCCTGAAAGCCTTTCGGGACATCAACAATGTTTTACCGTTTGCCACCCTAGTCATGGTCGGCGAAGGTTCTCAAAAGCCACGGCTTCTGAAACTTGCCAGGTTCCTTAACATAAGGCACAACGTCTCTTTCAGATCGAGCACCAACAGAATCAACCGAATCATCCAACAATCTCGTATCATGCTATTAAGTTCCAGATATGAAGGCATGCCGGTTGTTGCCTTAGAAAGCCTTGCTCTTGGGACTCCTATAGTCACCACCAACTTTATCGGGGTGAAAGACTTTATCAGACATGGTGAAAATGGATTTATCTGTCACAGCAAGAAAGAAATGATATCCTACGCCCTTCAACTCCTACAACACAATAAGCTCAGAAAGCATATGGCTCTTAAAGCAATAGCAAGAGCACAGAAAGATTTTTCGCGAAAACATGCCTTTCGCTACGCGCAAATGCTCACGAACTCTGATGGCAAGTAGAAAAACACACCCCCTGAATATCGTTGAAATAGAGATAATCCTCACTACAATTGCATCCACCCTGATGTTTATGACTCTGCATGAGAGTTTCAAGATTGTGGTGGCCGGTTCAATTCTCCTGTTTGGAATCTTCTATCTCATAAATAAAAGCGTACTTTTTGCAACGTACGCGATGCTTTTTATTTCTGGTTTGTTTTACTTTCCGATAAAACGTTATGAAGTTGAACTCATAGCTGGCGGCAACTTTTACTATCTTGATGAATTCAGAAATGGTCTGCTGGGCACGTATGGCCTGACAACCTCCGACATTTACAGTCTGATCATACTAGCCTTAATGATTGCACGATGGTTGCTTACCAGACATAAGGGGAAAAACGGAAAAAGCCTCTTTCAAGCACCTCTCATTATCACCTCGATGATACTTTGGATAATTTACTTTCTTGTATCAATTGCAAGTTCCATCTATATCTCCAATTTCCCGACATTCTCCACAGTTATTGCTATTCAGTCGACCAAAATGATCGTCCTATTCATTGCAACAATTTCACTGATGGGGCATGGTAAAAAGTTCAAAAACCGGTTTTATACATTAGCAATCGGAATACTTCTTGCGCAAGGTATATATGGAATCGTCAGCTTCCTGAAATTTGATATAAGTGGAATCTCGCTTTCAGTCTATCGGAGCTTAGAGGAGCAGACATTATTGCAACGTGTCACTGCCATCATCGGTCACCCAAATCAAGATGCGTATCTTACCGCACTTCTTCTTTCTCTCACGATGCCTTACATCATAAGCGAGAAAAAAGCGATTTTCACAACCAGCGCACTCATAGCCTGCATTAATCTGTTCCTCTTTCAGAGTAGAACAATATGGCTTGCAGTTCTGCTCTGTTTGCTGATCGCTTACTGGTATTTTCGTAAACAAATACAACTTCACTTTCGTTTTAAGACAAGGTATATCTACTACATTTCTGCTCTGATCATGCTCGTATCAGTCTTAATCATTCCCAGAATTCTATTGAGCCGCTTCTTTTTCAGCGAAGGTGGCGGAGGCACACTGAGGATAAATATGTTGGAAGAGGGGTATCGCACGCTGCTTGAGTCACCCATCTATGGGTTTGGTGTTCAAAACACCGTGGTAAGCATTTTCCGTTATTTCCCGAGAGGTTACGTAAAAATTTTTCCAGTTCCCGTACACTTCTCTCCACTTGAACTGGCTCTTGAGTCTGGTATCATTGCCGCGGCCTGCTTTCTTCTCCCCTATTATTTCTACTTGAGGCAGGCAGTGCTCTGTTTGATAAAAAAGAAGAAATACAACGTCGAAGTATTCAGCTTCATGTGTAGCCTCGTCATCATCTTGGTATACTTCTCTTTACAGCCATTGGATAATTTACGCAGAGATTTTGTCATGTTCGGTATACTGTTTGGTTGGGGAACCACCCATCTCCTGCGAGAATGAATGGATGTATGAATATTGGCCAACGCATTAAACGCAGCACAAAAATGCTCACCACGATTGACCTGATCGCAATAATAGGTGTATTGCTATTTCTCCTAGGATTCTATATCTTCTTCAGACGGGAAACTCGAACAATCACGATCAGATTAAAAGTAACCGATGAGAATGTACTCTATGCCGATACCCAACCGCGCAGTGAATATGCGCATAGCTTTCAAATTGGAGATGTCGAAAAAGACGAGTTGGGCAGAACGATTGCTGAAATCGTCAATGTAGACATGTATGACTATGACGAAAAAACAAAAGTCGTATATCTCGACGTCGCACTGAAAACGCTCTACAATCCCCGAAAGCAAGCTTATTCATTGCGTGGGAAAAAGATAACCTTCGGAGAAACCTTCACGTTCGATTTCAACAAGGTACACGCGAATGCCTTGGTCATTGATTCTCCGGACCTGAATCGCGAAGGGGACATAAAATCCGGAAAAATCATAGTCCGGGCACAGTTCAGACAGGAATTTAAGGAGTTTTCAGATGTTTACGGAGTACCGGAATATATCGCAAATGCGATAAAGCCTGGCGAAGAAGTAACGGACAGCAACGGCAGGGTATTGGCCAAAGTAATATCAGTCGAGGTTTTCCCGGCAACCAGAACGAGCGAGACGTCATCGGGCCAAATCATTGCCGCCAAGGACCCGGTACTCAAAGATGTATTCTGCACGATCGAACTAACAACCAGAGAGGTAAACGGAGACATCTACATGTTTGACTATGTACCGGTGAAAATTGGCCAAAAGATACCGCTCAACTTACAGCACCTGAGCGTATTTCCGACGATTATCGAAATTATTGAGTAATAATGCCCCGAGGAATGAAACAGTAGTGGAAGGTAAGGAGGTATGAACATTCGTGCAATTGCGGAAATGCAATGCCCCTACTGCCTCGCTTCATTTCAAGTAAACCACCGATTAAAAACAACACCAACAAGCATCGAATATGGCTCGGTATTCTGTGCGTGCGAAGAGTTCCCTATAATTGCCGGCATTCTTGATCTCAGGCGGAAATATGCTAAGAGGTCGATCAGGGAAATTCAAAACAAATCAAGGGAGGAAGCAATGAAGTCGGCCTTGACGCAATCGAAGGTTTGGAAATGGTCCCCACTGATCACAATGATTGCCAACACGGACTCGTTATCGGAAAGACAATCACATGTCATACTCGCACTCACGAAAGTGATCGGAAATGCGCATGCGGCGGACTACATCCGTAAAAGAAGAACAGAAAAAGAATCACTATTGTTGTATCTTCCCTTGAGCTTGCTTCCTGAAAGAAAAAAAGAACACACATGGCTTGACGTCGGCTCGGGCTTTAATAGCCAACTACCCATCCTTGCCGAATATCGACCCAGAATAACCTTTCTGGCACTTGATATCAGCTTTTTCAAACTACTCCTCTTTCGCATCAGTCAACCAAGCCCAAACCTCTCATTTATCTGTTCCGACATCAATAGTGGTTTTCCGGTAAAACCCGAGAAAGTATCAGTCATCACCTTGATCGATGTGCTTGCAAATATCGAAGAGCAACGGAGAGCCATTGAACTGTTAACAAAAAGAAAACAATTAAAATCCGAAGGGTTCCTTCTCATCACTTCGATACCGGAAAAAGTCTATCTTCCATTTTCAGAAACAACATATCCGCTGAAACGAAAACTCCTGCGTTCGTTTTTTCCTTCCCCACCGGCGATTATGGATGAAGTGAAGATCGTAAACACGCTTGGGGATCCCACAATGAATTTGAGGGCGCACCAAGTTGGTGATCAGGATACACTCTTCCGATATACTGTGATTTGGCCAAGGCAAAAAATACGGAAGAGGAAATACAAGTTACACATTCCTAAGCATGCAATTGAAAAAGCAGAAACCATTTGGCAGACGTCCAAAGTCAAATGGGAAAACAGAGCCTATTAACGAAAATAAGTTCAAATCTGTTCTGGAAAAGGACCGAACCCAACATGCAGGGCGGGTGGTGTTGTTTATCCATCAATTTCAGCATATCGGCGGCGGCCAAACATATACGGACGCGATAAACGATGAGCTGAGAGCTCAAGGGTACCGCGTCATTCTTCTCCAAACGACATCCGCGCTCACAATTTTTCTCCATTTATTACTCTATCGCGGATCAATTGTGCTCTGGAGTATTTATCAAGAATTTCCGATCTTCACCTTTTTTATCGCCCATATCACCGGATGGCGCAATTACCTGATCATTCTGAATGTATGGACAAAGGAAGCCGCTAGCCCGAAGGAGAAAAGTACGCGGAAGATCCATCTCAAGGTTGCTGTTGATAAATGGTGGTGGTGGAGCAAACAACTGCTGGTAGGCATGTATGCTGATGGACTAGCGCACCTCAGCGCATACTCAAAAACTCTTTTTTTTCAACAGCCCGGATATGCGAAGCTATTGAAGCGAAAAAATTCCGTGATTATCCAAGGAGGAGCGGATCGAAAAATATTTCACCCGATCAAATCAAAAGAAAAAAAGGAAATGATGAAAAGATTTGGACTAAGATCAGAAAGTACAACTATCCTCATGGCTGGAAGGATTGATCAACGAAAAAATTATGAGGATGGATTTAAAGTTTTTCAAAGATTGATCTCTCGGCGGAAATCAAATCACCTTTTCCTCTATCTGCTCTTTTCGTACAGCGATGAAGCGAATGATCTGTCCTATTTCAACTATTTACTAAACAAAATACATGAATACGGAATCGCAAACCAAACACGCATCATCTCGGGAATAGACCATGGACAAATTGCCGCATACTATCAACTTGCCGACGCTTTTCTGATGACCTCCAGATACAACGAGCCGTTTGGGCTGGTCAGCATTGAATCAATTGCATGCGGCTGTCCGGTATTTGGATATCGATCATGTGCGATGCCGGAAATCATCAGCTATCACCCCGATGTTTTTCTGGCAAAAACCGCCGATATTGGGAAACTCACCCAGAAGCTGAATGCCTACCTTGATTTCAGTCCAACGCGGAAGCAACGCTTGAAAAAAGGGTTGTTGGACGGAATAAAACAATATCGATGGAGAATGACGACGAAGAAACTCACGTCACTGTTCTCCAGCTAAAGATGAAACAAAAACATATCATACTCATCACCCAAAAAGACGGTACAGCCACGCAAGATCGAACCGAGCAGATCTATCGATTATTGAAACCAGGCTATCGCATAACGATTCTTGATACATATAAATTCATCAGAAAGAGAATGACATTTCTTTTGTGTTCAAATCCAAATCTGGTTTTTGTCTATGGACTAAAGAATGCGCAATTCCGCCTAAAGAAATCTCATTACCCGATCATTGAGGCCATGAAACTCAGAGCCGATGCTTTGGTTCATGATATCTTGAGTCTGAAACCGGATTGTGTGATCTGTGGGGTTGAGGAAGATATGATGACGCTTCACCACCCGCTCAATGACGCTTTGAAAATATATGATCTGCCGACGCCATTTGCCGACGAAGTGAACTATGGAGGAACACAGCCATCAACAATAATTCACGAGTTGGAGCGAATCGAGAAAACAACACTTGTAAAATCTCACTTCTTTTGTGCAAACTGGATGACGTATACAAAGTTTCTCGAAAAAAAATATCGTGTGAGGAACAGCATCAGGGCTCCATCTGGTTGTGAAACCGCAAAGAGATACGCTAGGTTCAAGGGCAATCCAGAAATTGCATTTGTGGGGAACCTTGATGGATATTGGACAAATCTTCCGCTTTTACAAAATCTATGCAAGATATCAAATTTCCCTATAAACATCTATGGACCAAAAAGACGCCCACACATAAAACTTCCCTACAAGGGATATCTCAAAAAGCATAGCCATCTGGCCGACTATCAGTTTGGCCTGATCACGATAACCAATGATCCACTGAGAAAAATCGGATTTTCTGCAAAACACCTTCTCTACGTTAGCTATGGCCTTCCGGTTCTCTGTCCGATATGGAGGCAAGATAAAACCCTCGAACCAGCCACGATTTACTATAACAAACACAACTTCAACGAGAGAGTAAGGAAATACTGCACAGAAACATTATGGAGAGAAAAACACGAAGCTGCCATGCGGCTTGCCAGACAAATGCCTTGGAGAAAAACGCTCCGGCCCCTGGTCAAAAGAATTGACGAATATTTTCAGAGTACAACGGAGTAAACATCTGATGGAGAAATACGGCAGAAAACTAGTTGATTTGATTTATGTTGGGAGATTGGAGCCAGAAAAGAGATTGGATACGATCATCAGGACGGCCGGTTACGCAAAAAAGAAAAGGAAAAAGCTCTCAATCTGTGTGGTTGGTGAAGGTTCTCAACGAACGTGGTTCAGGAGAAGGGTACAAAACCTCAGGCTCAGCGAGTATTTCCAGATTATCGGGCCAGTTACTGATCCTCGTGAATACATACGACAAGCCAAAATACTCGTTCTGCCATCAGACTACGAAGCGCTCCCCACGGTAATACTAGAAGCAGCCGACCTGGGGGTGCCAAGTATTATCTCAAATTTCTCTGGGGCAGATGAGGTTGTGATAAACGAGAAAACGGGGTGGATTGTAAAGAACCGTTCCGATTTTGGACCAAGTACACTGGCAGTTCTCGAGGATTCCAGAAGAGTTGAGGTGGTTGGTCGCGCAGCAAAAGCTTTTATTCGAGAGAAATATTCCTCTATAAATATCGATCAGTTTATTGAACATCTGATAGCCACCGAAGATGAAGTTGCCGAACAAGAGATAAGCCTCGTGATTCCATACTGGAGCTTAGGAATTGGAGGAATAGAGACAAGAATTATGGATATTGCGAAGAGATTGAAAAGTAAATATCCAAGAGTCAGACTCTCCCTACTTTTGAAGCGTCAGTATCCGATCGGCATGAAATTACCGAACTCTGACAATCTGAACATACGATATTTTTCTCAAGATATCAAAGCAGGCAGGCAAGCAACCTTTGCCTGGTGGTGCTTGAAAAACATTGTCTTGCATCAACCGCCCCCAACCATCATTCTTGGTTTCCTGAACCGATTTGCAGCAGTAGCGGTAATAAGCGCCACGCTCTTAAGATTGAGGGGTCGGCAAACGAAAGCGATTATCAGTCAAGAGAGCCAACTCAGCGCCTACTTGAACCATCATGAAGCACGAATATGGAAAGCGTTCGTCCCTATGATCTATAACCGAGCCAACAAGATCCTTACACTGAGCAACGCGACAAAAGCTGACCTACTTCGCTTTGGCATCCGTCCGGAAAAGGTTTTCGTTGTCAACGGATGGATCCCGCAAAGGGACGAGTTCTAGAAAGAGAAAAGACATTCGATATAGAACCGTCGCCTCGAAAAAATCTCACGCTGAGAAGCATAACACCGGAGAAGATCTGCTTTTTTTGATGTGGGAATCTTGCTAGTCAGCAAGCGCATACGAAGGAGCTGTTTTATGTTTGATATGTTCCATCGCTTAAGAAAAGAAGAATAAGGATAATCAAGATAATATCGGATCACGCGCTGAGGGAAGACCGCCTCCGAGCACTGACGAACAAGGAGATGATCTATGTGTGACCCTATCCCAAAAGGAATAATCACTTGGTCATACGTTCGAATAAGGGTTGCAAACTCTCTCCTCAATTCGAAGGATAATTGACGATCATGAGGCGAGACTGAACCGGAAAATACAGCCCCCTCGTCTTTATATAATGGCCGGCGCTGGAAAGATCGAAAAGCTGCATCAATGTGGAACAAATGTTTTTCGGAAACGTCCATGAACCGCATCGCCGACACATCTTCCCGGCGACGTATGTTGGAATAGGCTTCGATTGAGGAAAAATCCCCCTGGGAAAGAAGTGTTTTTGCGTAGTCGGTAATTGGCGCTGTGAATCGACAAAAAACAGTGAAAACGCTAACTGAGATTCCATTCTTTCTCCAGAAAAAAATGTGTTCGCCGCAAGATAAAGCAGCATCATCAAGATGAGGGGAAAGGACAACAATGTTATTCATTTCCGTTCAACAAGAAATCAAGATACTGATCTTGGTTGGATGGCCCGAAATGTTGTCCGACAAATGCCTGTGCCCGGGAACGCATGGCGTGAAGACGTTTCATATCGGAAAGTAAACAGAGAACACGACTCGCAGCAGCCTGTGTATGGTTCACGACAAAACCTGTTTTCCCGTCTTTGACAACTTCAGAAACACCAGCGAAAGAATAACAAACTGTCGGCATGCCGCACATCGCAGCCTCAAGGATAATATTTGGTAATCCCTCATTCATCGTTGGGAGGATAAGTACTTTTCCTTTGCTGAGATATTGAGCGATGTTACGTTGTGGAGGCAAAAGGGTTACATTTCCCTGTAATTGGCGCCTCAGAATCTCTTGCTGTAACATACGTTGCATACTACCCTCACCGATGATGAGGGCTTGAACTTGGGGTTTGTGTGAACGAACGAGTTCAATGATAGGAGGAATTGCAAGAATATTTTTCTCTCGTTCATACCTTCCCGCATAGATCAAATCGTAAGGACGTGGCCCAAATGAAACAGCCGGTAAGAGCGTCCAATTGTGAATCACTTGAATGCTATTTCCACCAAGATGAAAATGATTGATGAGATCTTGCTTACAGGCATCGCTCGGGACCAGGATGATATCCGCCCAACGATAGAAGACCAAAATAAGAAGCTTCCAAAACCATGGGCGCGCTCGATTCAACTTCAGGTAGGTCGACGTAACAACCTCTTCATTGAGGGCAATCTTTGTTGTTCGCCAAAAGCAAAGAAGTCGCATCAGCACCACAATCACGGATAAGTGATCAAGAAAGGTGAGACAAACATCCGGCTTTATCTTCCAGAAGCAATGGAAGATCCAGAGAGTTGAACGCCAAGATTTGGAGGTTTGAGAAGAGGATGTAAAGTAATAAAGTGTTGTATTCGTAGACCTCGAGATCTCATCAGCAAAGTACTGATGACGTTTGCGCTGCTTGATGACCAAATGAACTTCCCAGCGAGGGAAATATTTCTCAATCTTCACAACAATGTCCCGAACCTGCTTTTGAATGCCACCAACCCCCATGTTCCAAATAAGAATCATGAGTTTCTTACGATGCATAAACACTCCACTAGATTACGATCCGATATTCATCCAACCATCTGGCGAGGACAATGAGACTCCAGATCTTATCCCGCAAACCCTTATTTCCAGCGGAGCTCATGTGCATTCGAGCCGCAGTTCGACAGTATTCAAGATTGATGAGTTCCTGATATGGCTTAAGCATATCGATACTTTCCCACACAATTTCTCGAAATTCTTCCCGAAGCCACCGACCTAGGGGAGGTGAAAAACCGCGCTTCAAACGCCAGGCAATTCTTGGGGGCAAATATCGCGAGGCGAGTTTGCGTAAGATGTACTTTCCATGGATACCGCGGAACAAATAGGAATTCGGAAGCTGAGAGGAAAATTGTACGATGTTGGTATCCAAATACGGAGCCCTCAATTCAAGTGTATGGCACATGGTAATTTTATCCTGCATCATCAGAATTTGCTCTCCGAGATAATGCCGGAAATCTTTGGCCATCATCGGTCGTACAAAAGTAGGGTTGTTGGTGAAACGATGTCCCAACGTCGATGCGCTCAGTCGATAAGGAATTTTGAGAAGATGAGAAAGTTCGTCAACGTTCCAGATCTTTTGTGCAGTATAGTGTTTTATCAAACCTCGGCTGTTATGCTGAAGGAATCTCAGCATTCGTAAGGGAGTGCCCTGAAGGAAACGAAGGAGATACCGATAATATCCACCAAAGAGCTCATCTGCACCAACACCACTCAGGACGACCTTCAGGTGCTGACTTGCTTTCTGAGCAAGCAGGTAGGTGGGTAGAGCAGCGGGATCGACCACTGGTTCATCAAGATATCGTCCAATATGTGTCACAACAGTTGTAAGGTTATTAGCCGCACACGGCACAACGGTATGATTGGTGCCTAAAAAACTCGCAACTTGCCGTGAATAGCCAGACTCGTCAGACCAAGCTGAGTCTAGAAAAGAGACAGAAAAAGTTCTCAGAGTTGGATGAAAAAGCTTTGCGTAATAAGTAAGTAAACTTGAATCAACGCCACCGCTTAAAAATGATCCGATCTCAACATCTGCGCGTGTCCGGGCTTGAACGGAAACACGCAGAAGTGCATCGAGAATTTCCAAGGATTCGGAAAATGTTCTCACAACAGACTTCGATCCCCGAGGGAAACGCCAATACCGGCCATTTTTTTTTCGCCCACGATTCAGATCAAATTGTATATAACCGGACGGCCTGACTCTCTGAACATCTGCAAGGAATGTTTTTTCTGATTCAAGTGATCCGTAATAAAAAAAATCCGCCAAAGAATGTGTATTCAACTCCCGTGACACGCGCTTCGTAGCGAGCAAACTTTTTAATTCGGAGGCGAAAAAAACCCCGTACCTGTTCTGGGCATAGTAGAGAGGTTTCTCTCCCGCCTTATCCCGAGCCAATAACAGCGTATTCTTGTGCTCATCGAAAATACTCAGTGCAAACATGCCTTCCAATTTTGACAGCGCATCCACCCCATAAAGATCAAAAAGAGGCAAAATAACTTCCGCATCACTGGTTGTCTGAAAGCGAATACCGCGTTGAGATAAACGATGACGAAGTTCGCGATAATTATAAATTTCTCCATTGAAAATCATCCAATAGTTTTTGTAGCGCATCGGATAGAGATGTTTGGATAAATCAATAACAGCCAGTCGATTCATGCCCAAATTCATTCCTTTCGGAAATGATTGGATGGCCTCATCTCTCCCACGATGCGCTACACAAGCGAGCATTGAAGATAATAGATCTGCATCCTTATCTCCACTGAAGCCGACGATACCGCACATATTGACAGTGCCCTTCCTAGAAAATAAATTACGTCAAATGAACAAAAATAAACACCGGTAATTAAAAAAGATGGCGATGATCGATAATAAATTGCTATCAACGAGGATGAGATATCCCTCCAAAACTTTTTCTAACAAGAGAAATACAGAAAGTTGACATATCGGCGAGCCCGTGTAAAAAAGTCCATAAGCCAAGAGCAGTGACCAGAATGATAAACGGAATGAGAGGTAAATAATAACGATCGAACCCAACAACTAAAAATAATCCCAACGTAAAATATACGGTAAGAAAGACTAATCCACATATTGCCCAATAGTGAGATTGCAACTTTTTCTTATCAAACACAATCCAAGTTACATGCAACAAACCGATAATCAGGAAAAGAGTACGCAGCTCATGCCATCGAGGAATCGACAATCGAATTTCTGATAAAGGAGCGTCGTACGCAACAACCATCGCATAGATGGATTGCAGCCGATCAGCTATGGAAGGATGGTAATATTGAGGATAATTTTCCGATTGATAAGACAAGTGCCATATACGTTGCTCAACCATCGTTTGTAATGACATGATTGGATTCCCCCACAATACTGGATTAAGGATAAAGAGAACCCCAAGAGCAACCAGCAACCAACTCAACTGACGCTGCATAAACAAAAAACAAGGTTTGGTAAGTGAGACTAATGATAATCCCCAAATGATTCGCAGGAATCGAAATGTCTCCACAAAGAAGATGCCCAAGACAAATATCGCTCCAGTGACCTTACTCGATACCGCCAACCCAGCGAATAAACCGATGAGCAATCGGACCCGCCAACGGGACATATGTTGGTGTAAAATGAGATACACCCACAATAAAAGTAGGTTAAAGAATAATGGAACAGCCTCAAGCATTGCTTGTCTCATGAGCCAATAAAAGAGGCTGTTCATAGCAAGCATTATCATTGCAAATATGCCTACCCAATAATTTGAAAGACGCAATCCAATCAAATACATAAGGCCTAATATACCCATAGCAAAGAACACACTTACATACCGATTCAATACAATAAGCTGAAATGCCGGTCTATAAAAAAACGGAATATGACTGAACTGATTCTGAAAGTTGGAATATCGTATCCACCACTTATCGTCCGACCATAATGCAGAATCCCCTTCACTACCTTCCCAACCCTGATTATATGAGACCTGTTGGAAAACAGACATGAGATCATCCTTAAATTGATACTTCATCCATGCACCATAGACATATTGAGCAAACATGAATTGATCGTATCCCTCATAGCTTTTCCAGGTTCGCTCCGAGAAATCTATATCAATAAAGTATTTTTCAAAAAAAACTGCTCCTCGGCGCACCCATTCATGTTCATCCATATGCAGTGGGTGGTTCAGAAGGTCGTTGAAGTATATGCTACAGAGAAGAAGCAAAATGAAGAAAAAGAGTACTGCTCGAAACCAATGATACAAATTAAAGTGCATAGCTCAACAATATCAGATTCGATAAACCGGATATCATTTATGGCTTATCCAGTTAGACGCAATCGATAAGAAGGACAAGCCTCTTGCCTTAATTTCCTTGCCTCACCGATGGTGTTACGAAAATAGCCCACCACGAACTGCACTCATTCGTATAGAAAAACAGAACGAACATTGAGTTTAGAGGGCATCCGTGAAATCACGCAATTGAGAAATCATTGCGTCTAAGCTATTTCTTTTCTTTGAAAATGCTGTCAATTTTCTCGACTCGCCGCCCGCTCCTAAGTATCTGAGGAGATCGTGTGTATTATACGCGACTTTTGCCCAACCCATTTTTCTGACAAAGCGAGCAATCAGCAATTGCTGATCATCAACATGCTCATGATATTTATCGAGTCTAGGCACGACGATAGGAATGTTTTCAGAGTGTTGAAGAATCAAAAAAACACTTGCTTCCCCGGCAGCTGAAATGACTACTCTCGCCTTCTTGATCAAACGAACCATCTCTTGATAAGAAAAATAAGGTTGAATGGTAATATGAGAGACAGGTGAGTTCATGAGATAAGCCCCACTCTGAATAATCACGTCTTCATGAATCTTGGGTGAAAAATTTTTCACCACCTCATTGACCAGCCGGTGAAAAGGAAAAGAAGTCGTCCCTGTTGTGACGAAAATCATCTAATTCTCCAAGAATCCAAATAGTAAACCACCTCTCTTACATCCTCATACCTACACATGAGTGAGAAATCGAATCGCTTTCATGCGCCAGAACCCATGATATGAACACAACAAGCTTTAGCTTGGAATCCAAGTTACCGATGAAAAATATGATGAAAAACCATACAAGCCAGAACTTTATTTCCCAATGCATCCAGGTGTACATCTCCCGGAAGAAAGAGATCTTGCATGACGAAGTTCCCATTACCGCATGTCTCGTTGGTTTCATCGGAGGCGTTGACTCCCAGCACGCTGTGACCCGTCTCATCCAGCTCGCGGAGGAATTCACGATGAGCATCCAAGTAGTACGGTTCATACAAACGAAGAGTGCGGTCTATCACCTGATAGTCAGGCAGATCATCCGGATCGATGCCCCGAAGAGCAAAATCCTTGTCGGGAACGAGTATGAAATACAAGTCAAAATTCTCGGATTCAGCAATCCGATATGAATCTGCTACTATCTTAGGAAATAAATTCAACATTTTCTCTCTCGTTTCAATATACCGTCTCTCATTGCCTTTATATCCATCATACTGCAAGGCATAGGCAATCAAATTAAGCAAACGACTGTTTGGAAACCGTTTGCCAAGGATATTTCTCAACAATCCTTGTAAGTAGATACCATTAAATATTGCTGACCTGGCGTGTATCTTCCCATGCTGCTCATAAAGAAGTGAATTGGTAAGTGGATTTGACAGATCCCACATCTCCAGCGACCAAATGACAATATCCGGATGATGCGTCCGTAGTAGCCGCTTCAGATAAAGGTATTCCTGTGAAAATGAATAACCGGGTACCCCTGCATTGAAGATGCCAACGTTGACATTGAGATCAGATGCAAAGTTTCCCACTAGAAAAGGGTATGTCATGTCATCCGGCACCCCGTGTCCATAGGTGAAGGAATCTCCGATAAACAAGATAGTCACATCGCCTTCGTGTGAATGTATTGGATCATAGCGAAAGGTGGAATCATCGGAACGTTCCCGCACACTCCAAGCTTGAGTAAACCCATCGTAATTCGGGAGCGATGAATAAATGAGGTCCGGATCAATTCGATACTTACAGCAAACAGCAAACTGCCAGAACACATCTTTCATCTGATAATGAGTCAATCGTAAATACCCCTCGGACAACAAAAGAGAAAGAACTACAGACAGACCAATGACAATCCCAATGCTGGTGAATCGGATAGCGATGTTAATCTTGAAAGCCATTTGAGTAAAGACATCCTCGACAATATTGAACACTCACTGATTCAATTCTGAAAACCCGATAACCGAGACAGACACTATCACGGTCTTTTTAAAAATTACAAAACACTCCCCCAATATTGTGCTTTCGGATATGTTTTCAATAAATTCTTATTTTGGACCAAAAAGAGATCAACAATCGGATAAAGCAAACGACCAGAAATTGTCGCTTTGGGAATCAGAATAAAAGTTTCAAGAAAGATCGTTTTGATATTAAGGAGTTTAGCGATAATCATAAACGGGGGAGCGATACCTGCCCCAGTTGAAAAGACGATATCTGGCTTCTCCTTTCGCAAGAGTGAGTATGCAAAAAATAAATTTCTTACAAAGTTAATGAAATTCCTGTTCTCAGGGAAAAAAGCAAAATAAGTTTTTTCACCTTTAAGTATGCTGAGTGAAAATTGATCTCTTCGTGTAACCCAGAATCGTTCATATGATACCCACCATTGTTTCAAACAATATACCTTGAAGAGATGCCCACCGGAAGAAGTGACCAGACAAATCTTTTTTTTACTCATGATTTCGATAATATTCCGGCAGAATAACGTTTTTCCGTCATATGCGTGCGGATTATCGCGAATGTGTAATCAACGAGAAATGATGATCCCCAATTACAGTTTTTGAATCGCATCAGACATAAATCCTACTTCTTGAGTAGAATATCGCTGGGAATAATCTCGCATTATTTCCCGACAATGAGCAGCAGGATATTGGAATTCGAGACAAAACACAACCTGTTGATTTGCCGAATGCGGTTGTTCTGATCGTAAATACAAGTTGATGAGCTCGATATGAAAGTAGCTCCATTCTGGGGCTAAAGATACAGCCGTTTTCCAAAGATTTTCCGTCAATTCAAGCTCAGCATGCTGATATGCGATAAGACCCAGTCGATAAAATATTTGAGCCAAACCCGGATGATTTTGATCGCTGAAAGCAGTCGGAGGGAGGGTTCGCAGGTAGGTATCAAAATCTTGGGAAAGCTCAGTTTCCTTTGGGGGAAAATCAATGGAGAGGGGGGCAGTTGAAATGAGATTTGGATAGAGTCTGGAGAGGTGTGTGTGTGAAACATCCGCGGCCTTTTCCAAATAAGAAATGGCGGATTGGAGGTCGTGCTGATTCAAAGACATGATAAAAAGTTGTTCAAGAAAGCGAAGACTATGCAGCGGGTCAAAGACGATAAGCGCTTCATAAAGTTGGGGGTCGGGGTCGAGTTCAGCAAGCCGGCTATAGATGTCAGGGTCTTCTCTGTTCCAAGAAAGAACCACAGATTTCATTCGATCCGATAGCGAGAAGTCGGGATGATCTTGAATATATCGCAGAAAGTCATCGAATCGGGATTCATTGGAAGAAGGGAGTAATGTAGAGATCTGAAGGAGAGAGTAAGTTGTTTGGGATGAGGAAGAAAAATATTTCTTCGCAAAGAGCGGAAGGATGACACTGAAGCTGGTGCTGACTGCGAAGAGAAGGCAGGCAAAGGCGGCGACAGAGAACCAGGGACGAAAGGTGATAGATGGTGCAGAGGGGGGATTGTTCAATTTTACTGCAGATGCAAGGATGGTCCAAAAAAGCAGGGATATGACAAAAAAATGAAAATTGAAATCAAGAAAACTCTGAAAGAATGAAGCGCTTGCACCAAGAATCAAAGGAAGAAGAAAAGGTCGCATCTTCTGCAAGTTTCGAAAGCCGCGAGAGAGAACAAGCAAAAGGAAAAAGAAAGTGGAAAATCCGATAATGCCTGTTTCGGAAAGAAGCTCAAGCGGTAAACTATGAGCATATGAGGAAATAACATCAGGAGTCTGTTGGAATCGTCGGGATGTAAGCGAAAATGTTGCGAGCCCATTCCCAAGAAGAGGACGGAGGGAAAAGCCATGGAATGCCTGCTGGAAAAACTCAGTTCTTGGTTCGAGTTCGGGAAGCTTGACAATTTGCCGCAAAAGCCAGTTCTCTCTGATTTCTTGAGGAAACCTCTGTAGATGTGATCGATCAAAACCAGATATTGCTAGTGATGAGCCTGCGACGATGAGATAAGGAATAAGTACAAGTAATATCAAAAGCAATGCTTTGGACTTCGCAGGTTTAGATTGCCAGATGAGAACAAAAACGGAAATTGCAAGAACGAAATACGCCGTTCGAGCAAAGGTAAGATAAAAATTAATAAAAAGAAAAAGTAGGATTGCTACTAAGGATGATTCTCCAGATCTTGAGCTACTTCGTATGAATAAAGTGGCGCAGATCGGAATTGCATACAAAAGATAATCAGCAAGATGGCTGTGGCCAAATGTGGCATAGGTTAAATTCATTCCATAAAAAATATTTGATGAAGTGAAAAGCAGGAAAAGACTCCGAAATGAAAGAATGATACCAACACTAAGAATGGAGACTGAAAGAAGGCGAAGATCGGAAAGCCGCCTCATCATCAGAGTAACAGTAATAAAATATAGGAATGACGCCAAAAGGAGCATAAATGCAGGGACAGAAAGTCTCCAGCTGATTGAAAAAACAGTTGAAAAAAGGGAAGAAAACAAATAGACAACCCAAGCAAAAAAGATTATGAAAAAAGAGCGAGAGAAAGATCGCCGCTGTCGGAAGAGTACCGGCATATAAAGGAAGGGAAAAGCGAGAAACAAGATCGTCACGAAAGAAGAGTCATCCTGTCTGAGAAATGGCAGGAGCGAAAGAAGCAAAATGAAAGGAAATAATTCTAAGCTGTATTGGCCAAAAACCATACCATTTTGAATTCGAAAAATGGAGCGGAGAATAACTTCCGTAACGAGAATACACGTTTGCCAGAGAATAATGACATCTCGGTAAAAACTCATCGAACGGATATATTGTCGGTCAAGATCCATCCACTCATGAAATGACAATCGGTGGGATCCAAGTATCACCCAGGGGGAAGTCATACCCGGCAAGGCGTTCTTTCTCAGTGAACGAATTGGTGAAGAAATGACCCTCTCTTCTTCAACTGGTAGCGGTCTGGGTCCGACCAAGCTCATTTCACCACGCAGAACATTAATGAGTTGCGGCAATTCATCAAGCCCTGTTCGTGCAAGAAATCTACCGAAATGTGTAAAGCGCGGATCATTTTTGATCTTAAAGACCGGTCCATCAGCTTCGTTAAATTTCATATAGTCATTCTTGAGTTCCTCAGCATTTTGAACCATGGTCCGAAACTTATAGATTAAAAACAATCGTCCATGATAACCAACCCGCTTTTGTTTGAAAAAAACCGGACCTTCAGAGTCATGCCGAATAACCAGAGCAATGAGAAGAAATGCCGGCCATAAAAAAAGGATCGCTAGCAAAGCCAAGAAAAAATCAAAAGTACGTTTGAAGAATCGTCGATACATTACTGCTCCATAGACCAATTCCTACGAATTGCTGTTAACATCATCGCTATGGTCATGTTCAAAGTATGAAGAGACATCAGCCAAGCTTGTTAGAGCATCAACTGAAGAAAGAAGCTGTTCAGGAATTTCCTGAAGAAACCGCGAAATTAGATTAGAGCCGTAGCTTCCAAAATACAAACGCCGACGGGCAAAGGTGAGAAACACCCGATCCATGGCTCGGGTAATGCCCACATAGCAGAGGCGCCGTTCTTCTTCCAAATCCTCCTTTTCCAGCATGCTCCTGGAGTGTGGAAACAAACCTTCTTCCATACCGATCATGAAGACGACGGGGAATTCCAAGCCCTTCGCCGCGTGCAAGGTCATCAGGGTGATTGCATCCTGCCGCTTTCCCTGTTTCAATGGATGATCCGGGAGATATTCTTGCTCAACCAGTGCCACGTTCTCCAAAAACTGAGGCAGTTGCGGAAATTCGGTCGCGACGCTTCGTAATTCCTTGATATTTTCCAATCGCATCAAGTCCTCCTCGTCTTTGGGGTCAAAAAGTTTAAGGTACTCGGAAACCTCAAGCACCTGATCTAAAAGTTCCAACGTGGTCAGTCTGGATCGGGATGTTGTTTCCTGCAAATTCTTTTTGAATTCAAGGAAATGCTCAAAGCGCTTTTTCCCAAGCTTTTCAATCCGCTGCCTGCTCAAGAGATCTTTGGGATTAGCAAGAAAACGCAAGAATGAAAGGCAATCCTTGATTTCTCGACGGGAATAAAAACGCGTCCCGCCGACAAGGACGTAGGGGATGCCCTTCCTGATAAAAAGCTCTTCGATGACCCTTGACTGGGCATTGGTACGATACAGAACGGCAAACTCGCTGAGAGAACGCTTGGCAGCACCATCCTTTAGAGAATAGATCTGCTGGAGAACAAATTCCGCTTCTTCTTTCTCATCGCGCGCCTCAAACAAACCGATTTTTTCCCCGCCCCGATTGTTTGTCCATAAATGAAGTACCGGATGGGTGGTGTTGTGGGAAATGACGCCGTGCGCGGCATCAAGGATATTTTGTGTCGAACGGTAATTCTGTTCCAAATTGATGGTCGTCAAATCGGGAAAATCGGTTTGGAGCTTGTTGAGATTTCGGAAATCCGCGCCTCTCCATCGGTAAATTGATTGCGAAAAGTCACCCACGCAGGTCAAATTCCTCCACCGCCCAACCAACAGCTTGGTAAGAACATACTGGGCATGATTGGTATCTTGATACTCATCAACGAGTACGTAGCGAAAGCGATCCTGATACGTCTTGAGAATCGACGGCGCCCTTTGGAAGAGATGAACGGTATCCATGAGGAGATCATCAAAATCCAATGCCTCATATTTACGCAGGAGTTTCTGGTAGGAAAGATAGATGGTTGCCACGGCTTTCTGCCAATGTCCGCGGGCATATTGAGGATACTCGGTCGGGCCGATGAGTTCATTTTTGGCGCCACTGATTGCGCCCAAAACCGATCGCGGTTTATAGTCTCTCGTTGAAAGACCGAGAGTCGAAATGGCTTGTTTGACGATGTCCTCTTGTTCTGCCTCATCGTAGATTGAATACGCAGGTGAGATGCCGATTTCCGACCCGTGTTTTCTCAGGAGTTTCGCGCACAGAGAGTGGAATGTTCCGGTAAATGGAGGGGCTGCCCCAGCCAAGCGCTGGAGCCGATCCCGCATCTCCCCGGCGGCTTTGTTGGTAAAAGTGGTCAGGAGAATGCGCGAGGGATCAATGGATTTTTTTTGGAGAAGATAGGCAACCCGGTAGACGATCACGCGGGTTTTCCCGCTCCCCGCCCCGGCCAAAATAAGCAAGGGGCCGTCCCCGAAAGTCACCGCGGCGCGTTGATCGGTATTCAATTGGTCCAAGAAACTCGAGGACATGCTAGCATCCTACCACGCGATGATTCGGAATCAAACATCCTCTTCTGTCAGACATTCGGTATAAAAAACCGGTAGAAGAAGGATAGAGAAAGAATAAACAATCATAAACGGAGGAAACGTCGCTGCCCCATGAATTCAAAAAAGCGTATAGACAAACGGAGCCACAGGAGAGGTCTCGGCAAAAAGGATAAGGAGGCCGAGGAGAAGCAAGAGAATGACCATGGGGGCCATCCACCAAAGCTTCGCTTCCCAAAGGAACTGAAAGAATTCCGCAACAATACCGGCTCGTTGCCAGAGATGTTTAACCTCCCGATCAATGTTGTCTTTCATGGAATGATTGTCTGTAAAGACAAGCAATTAGTCAAGTTGGAACTGGTCACGGTACCGATGATGTCTGGACAAAACCTTGACAGACTCTTTACGAATTAAATAATTCCCCATGACCAAATCATCCATCTCAGTACCCATGAAACAACGGAAAGCATCTTCGGGGGTACAAACAATCGGTTCGCCTCGGACGTTGAATGACGTGTTGATAAGAACCGGACAGTCGGTTTCGCGGCGAAATGACTCAAGAAGTCTGTGAAAAGATGGATTGGTACGGGCATTCACCGAATGGATCCGCGCAGATCCATCGACGTGCGTAACCGCCGGAAGGCTGCGCCGTTTGCCTCGAACCTGAGCCACTAAAAGCATAAAAGGACTTGGGGGAGAAAGTTTGAAATAGTGATCTTGATATTCCTCGAGAACCGATGGAGCAAATGGGCGGAAATCCTCCCGGAATTTAATCTTGAGATTGACGCGTTTCTGATTCTCAGGATTGCGTGGATCTGCCAGGATGGAACGATTCCCCAGCGCTCTCGGGCCCCACTCCATCCGTCCCTGAAACCAACCCACCACACGCTGGCGGGCGAGCTTTTTGGCAACCGTAGAATAAAGTTTTTTCTGAGATCGGAATGAATGATAAGGAACGTTGTGATGTTTCAAGAACGACTCGATAGCGGTATTGCTGAAGTGTGGGCCGAAATAGACGTGCTCCATAACAAAATTCCTCGGGTGTTTAAGGATGCAGTTATAGATATAATACGCAACGCCCAAAGCGCCTCCGGCATCGCCGGCAGCAGGTTGAACATAGAGATCGTGAAATGGTGATTCTCGCAAAATCTTCCCATTTGCAACACAATTGAGCGCCACCCCGCCGGCCATACAAAGATTTGGTGATTTAACTTCTCTGGATAAACTTCGTGTAAGACGGAGGATGATTTCTTCAAGCACAGACTGAATGCTGGCTGCAACATCACGATGATGCTGGGTGATGGGGTCGGTCGATGCACGAGCCGGTACATGATTAAAAAGCCGGATGAATCGTTTATTGATCATCCGCAGGCTATATTCATACGGGAAATAATCCATATTGAGCTGAAAACTTCCGTCCGCTTTCACATCAATAAGCGATTCCCTAATCCGGGAAGCAAACCGCGGCTTTCCGTAAGGAGCCAAACCCATGAGCTTGTATTCTCCGCTGTTGACTTTAAAGCCGCAGTAAAAAGTAAACGCGCTATAGAGAAGTCCGAGCGAATGGGGGAAGCGTATCTCGTGTGTCAGACTGATGCTGTTTCTTGATCCGAACCCTTTTGTCGTCGTGGACCATTCTCCGACCCCATCGAGAGTAAGAATTGCGGCCGAAGTGAAAGGGGAAACAAGAAACGCACTCGCTGCGTGAGCCAGATGATGCGGGATGAACACAACCTCACGGTCCCAAGCAAGAGAACGTTGAATGATGTGTTTCATCCAAAGTTTTTCTTTCATCCAAAGAGGCATGGATTGGACAAAGGATGAAACTCCTTTTGGCGCGGTATGCAAGTAGGTTTGGAGAATTCGATCGAATTTGAGAAATGGTTTCTCATAAAACCCAATAGAGTCAAGTTTTGCGGCTGAAATACCGGCCTCCCTCAGACAATAATTGATTGCCTCTTGAGGAAATCGGTCATCATGCTTCTTCCGGGAAAAACGCTCTTCTTGCGCGGCGGCGATCAATTTCCCATCCCGAATAAGCACCGCCGCAGAATCATGATAGAAACAGGAGATTCCAAGAATATACATAAATTGAGGTTAAAATTGCAGATAAGGGCGTTGGTCAGATTCCCGATTTCGGGGCGTCCAATAGGTTCCGGAATGCTTCGACGAAATTGATCTCTGGATATGAAGCAGGCGGTAGACAAAAGCCAAAGGGGAAAAGAGAAGATAATAAACGATGCCAAAAATGATGACGGTTTGAACCTGGACAACAACGCGAAAAAACAACCGGAAAAGTTTTGTTATCTTCCTGAAAAGAGAAACGGGAGAACGCACAAGTGTCTTCCTCCTGATAATAAACGCACGAGTGTAATGTTAGAATAGTACCACGAACGCTCACAGATCGGACAACCAGAAAACTCGGCTAACCGAGAATCAGTGAACAAAGAGCGTAGAGCGTAGAGCGTAGAGCGTAGTGAGACAGTAGATAGACAGTAGAGAGACGATAGATAGAGATAGATATATAGATATAGAGAATAGAGACTGAGATTTATGAACTGAGATTTAGTTTCTTGTAACTTGTCGCTTGTTACTTGTCACTGACTCATCAAACATCAAACATTAGTCATCAGTCATTAACCATCAGTCATTGATTCATGAAATACCTCATCGGAAACTGGAAAGCGAACAAAACGATCGCTGAAGCATCAGCCTGGATTGAGCAGGTGAAACGAGAGATGCCGGTCCTCTCAGAGTCGTTGCGGGTCGTCCTTTGTCCGTCTGACATCCATCTTTTTCTGTTCAAAAAGGAATGGCCCGGATTGACGCTCGGGGCCCAAGATTGCTCTCCTTACGGTGACGGTGCGTATACCGGGCAAGTGACAGCGAGGATGCTCGCTCCGCTGGTTAACTACGTCATTCTCGGGCATTCGGAACGGCGGCGTTACTTCCATGAAGATGAATCGATGGTAGTAAAGAAGGCTATTCAAGCATTGGATAATGGGATAACTCCAATTATTGCTGTTGATGCGAATAATTTCCGAAAGCAATTAGTGGCGCTCGAGACAAATCAACGAAAAGAATCAATAGTGATGTACGAACCCCCGGAAGCAATCAGTGAGCAAATCGGTCCGATCGGAAAAGGCAAGGCGGCCCCCTTGGAAGAAGTGAGGAAAATGATTGAGAGAATAAAAACCGAGTATGAAGTTTCTCGGGTACTCTACGGCGGGAGCGTGAAAAGTGACAATCTCGCTACCTTCCTCAATGAACCGATGGTCGATGGTGTCTTGCCTGGTTCCGCCAGTCTCAATGCCCAAGAATGGGTGAGGATGATGAGGATTGGGAACGAAGCAATACAAAATTCCAGATAAAAAATGAAAAAGTATTGGCTTGCCAAATTGAAGCGCCGTTTGACCAGGCACCGAACCGCGGTACGCACGGGCGCGATCACGATCCTCCTCGCCTGTCTGATGTTTGTGCTCTATGCAACGCTCAAACCCGTTGCAACCTTTATCGCTCGTTTAGCGCATGGTCCCGCGACTGCATTTTCACTGGTCAAAGACCCCGAAGGTGTATTGCGTTCAACGCGCTCAAGGACCAATATCCTGCTTCTCGGAATGGGTGGAGCGGCCCATGAGGGGGCCCAGCTGACCGACAGCATCATTGTCGTCTCCTTAGACTTGGCATCTGTGGACACCGTTCTTTTATCAATTCCCAGAGATATTTGGATAGACTCATTAAAGACGAAAATAAATGCGACCTATTATTACGGAGAACAACAACAGGAAAGAGGTGGACTGTTGCTCTCAAAAGCTGCGGTCGAAGAAGTCATTGGCCAACCGATCCATTATGCGGTCGCCATTGATTTTGATGGATTTCAACGCGCCATCGATTTGGTTGAAGGTGTAGAAATAGACGTTCCGCAGTCATTTGACGACGAAAAATATCCGATTCCGGGAATGGAGCAAGCGGAACCTGAGGAGTTGAGATATGAGCACCTGCATTTTGACGCGGGTCTGCAAAAGATGAACGGGGAGAAGGCCCTGAAGTATGTGCGCTCCCGTAACGCCGAAGGTGAGCAAGGAACAGACTTTGCTCGCGCCCGTCGACAGCAGCAAGTCCTCGTAGCATTTAAAAATAAGCTCTTAAGTTTGGATACGATTTTATCTCCGACCAAGATTAAAGAATTGGTGCAAACGTTCACGGGCTCGGTGCGTACCGATATGAACGAAGCCGAATATTTGAGTCTTGCCAAGTTGGCGATTCAAACCAAAAAAGAAAATCTCCGGGAAGACACCTTGAGCACGCAAGACGAAGAAACAGGAAAAGAGGGGTTGCTGATCCATCCCTCGCCGGCAGCCTACGACGGGCAGTGGGTATTGATAGGCAAGGATGACTCTTGGGATGAAGTTAAACGGTATGTGGAAATGCTTCTTTATGAGTGACCGGGAACAGAGGAAGACGGAGAACCAACGCCGGCACAGGGCCTTCTAATCCGATAGATTGTTGTTTCTCCCTGCGAGAAGATCTTCTCTCCCAGCGCTTGAAATACCCATTCCTGGATTGAAGCATATTGTTGACGTTCAAGCGTTCCCACGAAGATGTAGGAAATATTGTATCGCTCAACCAGAGAACAAGTTTCCCTCAAATCAGCGGACGTATAGAGATGCGCAACATCATTGGTGCGTATGGAAAGCTCGTCAAAACTGCCTCTCCAGAGCCATTCGTGTACCCGCCAACCGAGAATGGTAGGAAGACCGGTGTTTGCCGAAATTCTGGCAAAATCGGTGTAGCTTTCACCGACCGCCTCTGCAATAACCGGTTGGCCGACCAGATGAAGTTGAAGCCAGGCAACAGCAGCCTGGTCGTCCGGGTACTTATCCTGCATCCAAGTTAGTCCGTTGAGGCCTTGATAGCGTTCAAGACGATTGTAGTATGACCGAATGGAGAAATAGGGATACATCAGGATGCTTCCTAACCCCAAGCTGTAAACGAGAAGCAGAAAGGCAAGCCCATACCTGAGTTTGCGGCCCGCCCCATTGAAGGAGCGCAGGAGAAAGACAAGCACCGGCCCACTGGACAGAGACATAAGAATAAATGTTTGATACACCAATTTAAACATGGTATTTGCCCGATGATATTCGGCAATGTAGATATCTTTTATGTAAAAAAGTTCAGGAAGAATCACCAAAAACGTCGAGATGACGACCAAAGCCAAGAGAAACCGGGCGATCAGCGCATTGAAATGAACCTGGCGAGGAAAAACGCGTCGGTGAGTGAAAAGTAAAAGCAGGAAGAAAGTAATTCCGACAGAGATAAAAAATCCCCAAAGAACCAACAATTGTATGAGGTGGGAATGCATCCGTACCAGCGCGATTCCTTTGCTGAAGGGAACAAATGTGAGATGGAATGGCAGGGAAAAGAGAAACGCACAGACAATGATCAGGATGAGACTGGTAAACAAACGCTTCAGATGTTGCAGAATTGGCCGCTCACTCAGTGCGACGAAAAGCAATGCCAAAGCCATGACAGTAAGATAGATGGGCGCGTCCAAAGCATTGGTCATGTAGAGGATCCCGACCAGCAAACCTAAAGTCAGGATTCTTCCCGATAGAGTTGGGTTGAAGAAAGAAAAGCGCTGAAGGTATTTGTATTCGAGAAGAAAAGCAAAAAGGAATGCCAGGGTAAGCAGCACAAATGGGATGTTGTTCACATGGCCGTGAAGATCCGCAACCACAAAACTGTAGAGTGGAAATTCATGGATGGTGAAAGGGATATAGCGGGTCGCATCGGGATACCAATAGTTAGCCGCCCCTTTTGAGGCAGCGGTAACCACGGTATGAAGATTTCCAGCAAAGACCATGACAACGGCTGAAACAATGCCTGAAATTGCCATGAGTAACTGCCGAGAACGGCTCCGCGGCTCCGCGAGCAAGGAATATGCCAAAGTTGTTGCCAAGGAAAAGGTAGCGCTCAAGACCAAACCGAGAATGGTGGCGATCATGAGATTGTAGGTCACAGCGGATGAAAGACCGGAGAGTCGAGTGATAACGGCCGTCATCAGATGTCCGAAGTAGTAATAATTAATGGTTTCCCCCGATAGCCACATGTCGGAGGGAGGCAAGTAGCCCGAGCGAAGAATCGAATTAACGAATCCAAAATCCATAAACTTTTCAAGCCCGTTGATGGCCGGCTGGTGTCCCCGCACCCAGGACCAGAAGAGAAGTCCAAGGAAAAACAGCGCCTCCTCCAAGAGGACCCAGCGCCATCGCCTGCGAAAAAACGGAATGATTTGCATCTTGCGACTTCGATAGAGGTAGAGAGAGAGAACGACGAGAACAAGAACTCCCAACCAAATGGACAAAGACCCAAAAGGGATGAGTCGTAAATTTCCAAATAAAAATACCCAGTAGGAAATCAATGCCAGGCCAAAAATCTTCGCAAATGCCCATCCGCCATCCCAAAATCGGGACAAGAGAAGATGGATGATGGAAAAGGCAAGCAAGCCTAAGCCCGCAAACAGCATCCACCACCGGATGATTTGAGGAAGATCTTGAATGAACATAGATACAGTGTATAGGAATCGATTCTTAAACGACCATATTCAATACAGCCATCCTGAGGTTATAAAAGGCGATGTGTAATCTCCTCTTGCGTCAGGCGCCCCTGATTTTTGAAAATGATGACTTTCGGATGCTCATAAACCTGAAAGGTTTCCTCGCTTGAGTCGTCATTAATGGTCACCCCAAACAGGGAAGGATAGGAAGAAAATTCACCGACCTTTTCATAGCCGAGCCTTCCCGCAAACAAGCGTCGGTAATAGCGGCTCGTTAACGGATAACGCTCAGAGAGATTGACGAGTGTTCCGTACAAACGCCTGCTGCTGATGACCAGATAATCGCCGCGTGATAACCGCGCACTTAAGTAAGCAAGCTTCTCTTCATTATCAGGCTCATAGATGGTCAACTCTTCAAGAATATAACCGTGTGTGGTCGGAGAATCCAAGGCGGTCGGCACGGGCAATCCGTCATCCCAATGTTCCCGAAGGATCATACTGCCAAATGGGATATGGCTATATATCCATTCTGAAGCGACAATTCTGGTCTGCTCTCGGGTATAAATTCCGAAAAATGCAAGTACCCAGGCAAGCATCAGGACAGAAACAGGCAAAAGAAGTATCCTCCCCGCTGATTTCCATCTGGAAGAAAGAAAGGTAAAAAAGTTGGCAGCCATGATGATCAGGAACGGAAGAATCGGGAACATGAAACGGATGAACTTTGTATGCCAGGAACCGACGTAGGCAAAATAGAAAATCGGGAACAGGAAAAAAACCAGAAGATCCGTATTTCTCTTTTTAAGGACTTGTAGAGCCAGGAGCAGAATTCCGAGAAGAGAAAACAATACCAAGGGACCCATCTGCCAAAAAAGGTTTTGAAGCTGATAGATGTACGCTGGCGTATTAACGAACTGAAGGGTATAGGGAACGCTGAATGTCCCAGTCGCCACGCCGTATTCATAGCGCATGGATTCCATGAATTTCCCAAAGGAAAGCAACGTATAAGGAGAAAAGAAGACAAAAACCAGGAAACTGAGAACGAGAAGTTCAACAAACAAAAGACTGGTAAGAACGATCTGTTGTTTGTTTGGCCTGCGCACGCAGGCGAGAAGATAAGCGACAAGCGGTATGAGGAAAAAGGACAACGCGCTCGTTTTCGTTGCAACCGCGATCCCGTAGACTATACCGATCGCACCGGAAACGAGGATCCGTGGACGCTCGGCAAACTTTGTAGAAAAAAAGCAGAGAAGAATGACCAGAAATGCGAGAAGATTTTCGGTAATGCCGAAATGGGCGCTTTGTATGAATGAAACCGTGAAAGCGGCAAAAAAACTGGACAGCAGAGCGGTTTTCTTTGAAGAGAAGAGCCTGCGTGCAAGAACATAGATGGCGGAAATGGAGAGAGTTGAAAAAAAAGCGGAAAATGTCCTCCCCACGAGATTGATTTTTCCCCAAGATGTTACCCAAGAGGGATCCCGTGTCAAAAGGACAAGCAGCTCACCGGCTGCCCGATAGAGATAAAGAATGAATCCTCCGTAGGCGAAGAAACCGGGGTTGAGTTGATCGGGCAGGTGAATTCGGGAGACAGCGGCGGCGATATTGCGCTCATCCGGATGGAATGAGTGGCCTGAATCCCAGTCAAGGTTATAAAATCGGAAGAACCCTCCGGCGATGGTTATGAGGAGAAGAATAACCAGCGGAGAAGAAACAAGAGACCGAAACAAAGATTTCATAATCCCAAAATATGGATGCAAGCGAATATCACTGCAACATCGCGCGCGCCGCACGCTCTCCGAGATCAACCGCATAGTTCGTCCCGCGGTCCCATGGATAAACCTGGCTCATGTTGGCAAGAAAAAGATTGGGTACTGCCGTTTGCAGGGGCGGCACATGCTTGGAGTAGTTGAGGGGAATAACCGGTTGTGCCTCGCGACCGCGATGGACGAAAGAATCAACGATCCCATGCTCTTGAAAGTCTGGTCTGATGCTGCGAAGTTGTTTCACGGCCAGATTGAGAATCTCCGAATTGTTTAGGTTGAAGAAGGGATGATCTTGAGGAAGATAATTCCCAAGGTAGATGATTCGCTGATCGTTGTAGTGACTGGGATCAACCATGTTGGTATGCTCGACCATGACAACAAAGGGAAAGTCTTTATCGGTGATGTTGAGCCAATAAATATTCTTCATGAGCGGTTTATGGAGGACGAGAACGACCACCAAGGCATCCAGCATCGGCAACTTTACAAATTGTTCCCGCTTCCACGGCGTCAGTCCGCGTACCATACGCAAAAACAACTCCGTACTTGATGTAACCAGAACCCGATCAAAATTCACTGCCTCTGTCTCGGTCTCAATGGATAGTCGGGTATTGTGACGTTTGATGGAGAGAACCGGGGAGTTCATCAGAAACCTTCCTCCCATGTGTTGGATGGAATCTCGAATCTGATCTGCAAGGCCTTGAAAACCTCGCTGGAAATATCCAAGCGAGGGTGTTCGTTTATGAATTCTTGCCCAAAACCAAGCGGCGCTGACTTCCCTGTACCGTTCCCCGAATTTTGCCTGAAGCAACGGTTCCCAGATCAGTTGATAGCCTTCTGTCCCCATGCTCTGAGTAAGAAATTCATGGGCGGAAATGGATTCCAAAGGCTTCCAAACGGGGGATAATTTGAGAAAGGAGAGAACGGCCCCCATGCGAACTTTGGCGGAGTACGAAAGATGAGGGAACAAGAGCAAATGAGCCGGAGTATCAAACGGATATGTTCGTCCGTGGGAAAAAATGGCGGTTGTTGGGCGATAGAAAATAGGCGGCCAACCGATCTGACGGGAAAGACGAATGATGGCAGAATCATTGGAGAAGATATGATGATAAAAACGCTCCAGCGGCCAATCCCACCGATCTTGAGAAAATCCTTGAGCCAAGCCTCCCACTTGTGGTGAAGCTTCAAAGACGGTGACCTGTGCTCCTGCCTGAGCCAGGCGGTATGCCGTGGTTAGACCTGCAAAGCCGGCGCCGATGATCCCGATACGCATGAAAAATACTCCTCATCAAAAAGATCCTTTTGACGCATCTGCGGATAGAAACATTGTAACAGTCTCAAGAAAGACGACAAATCGGCATCACGATTGCTCTCGAAGCATGAAGAACACCCCGGAAACCAGAAGCCCAATTCCCAGGAGAATAACTCCGAGACTCAGTAAACCGGTGCCGGGAACGGGCAGAGATGGCTCAGTCGCCACAGCCGAAGGGGTGGAAGGAGCAATGGTCGGGGTGGGTTTCGGGGTTGGAGTCGGCGTTGGCGTGGCAATTGGGGTTGGTGTTGGGGAAACGGCCGCCAGCTGAACAGGTGTGGGTGTCGGGGTGGGTGTAGCGGTTGCGGAAGGTGTCGCCTCGAAAGATGGTAAGGAACTTTCTCCTTGAGCATAGACAACAAAACGCCTCGTGATTGAATGAGCCAAACCGCTTCCATCAAGCCAGCGGATCGTTAAAAAATGTTCTCCTGGTTCAACTGGAGAATCCGGCGACCAGGACCATTGCCCGGATGTGTCAACCATCGTCTCCCCTTGAATTTCCTGCTCGGATTCAAGCGTAATTTCAAGGGATGTTCCCGGAGGACCGCCGCCGAAGAATTCGGGTGTCTGAGTATTCACAGCTTCTCCTTCTCCCGGGGAATAGAGGGAAACCCCTCCTTCTTGAGCGGTCGGCTGAGCCAGTTCGTCAAGAGTAAATGCGCTTTCAGTAGACTGTGGTGTCGGGGGTAGCGTCGAGGTGGTGGAAGTGCCAGGCGCCGGAACGACTTCGGGGGTAGCCCGGGTGGTGAGTGGTTGGGGACCGAGTTCAACGAGATAGACTCCGGCCGTTATACCAGCCAAGAGGAGCAGAATTCCGAGAATGGTGGGAATCCGCTTCTTAAGCATTGCTAGTAATCGTAGCACTATAAATATGGGATTCTCAACTGGTATTTTTTTATCTTGGGAATTAAAAGAGCAATTCACGCAGGAGATCGGATGGAGAACCTCGAGGTGCAGCAGACGGAGATGACGAAACCTCCGCAGATGGGGTAGCCGAATTCTGGCCGGCAGCAGGTGTGACAGCCGACAGTCCGGACGAGATGGGGAAGTGAGAAAGCTGATCTTCATCGAGACGAAGCGTTGATCGTAATGGCTCAAACTGATCTTTTGTCAGTAGAGGAGGCAGGGGACGAAGTTCCGTTGCAGAAACGCTCGTGTTCACAGGCTTTGTCAATGTTGAATACACCCCGTATCCGATCCAAATGATAACCGTAATCAGAGTAACAAGGGATAACTCGAAAAGTTGGCGTTTCAGGCGTTCGCTTGACGGCATAGATCAGTTTATCGTTTTTCTTGAATGCTACCCTCCGGATATGAAAACGCATCGGCGTCAACAGAAAAATCCAGGTCAAAAACATCCGCGCCTTCTTGCTTTTTTGAACCCCGGATGGAGACGGTTCGCAGAGAAATGGTACGATCCAAGTGCTGGAGATCAGCAAGAAACGCGCGAATATTTGAGAAAGAACCTCGAAGTGACAAGGAAAATGAATGCGTCACGACCTCGGCCGCAGATGCGCTGGCGGCTTGTTCTGAAACATAGAGCTCGATGTCCTGAAAGCGGCTTGAATTCAAAAGCAGGGAATGGGTGGACGCGAGGTATTCAACGATCCGTAAGAAACGTGAGAAATCAGGTGTCGGGGGTAGTGCGGAATTCAAAAGCGTAAGATCATCTTCGACGTCTATCAGCGAGGCCTGTGCCTTTTCCAGAGATGAAATTTTTTCCTCAAGCTGTGTTCGTACCTCGCGTTTATCGGTAATTTCTCTCCAAAGCCTGGTGATGGTGAGTGCCGTTGGCCGGATAGCAAAAGCGGCAAAGAAAGAGACGGTGAATAGGGTGAGAATGACATTTGTTGATACTAAGACCTCCTTGCGCTGCATGTACCTGCGCGAGCTTTGATAGAAGCGGCCATAGCGGCGGAAAGTGGTTTGAAAATCGGCTGCCATATAAGTTCTGTAATTTAAAAGGTTTCCTCTTCGGGTACTTTTGCTGCGGTCTTAGGGGCATTGCTCTTGAGCTCTGCAGTAAGACCGAATTGCAGGCTTGGATCCTGGGGTCCGCCTGTTTGTACGGAATTTAAAAGAAGATCGGAAAATTTGGGATCCGCCTGCAGTTGAGTAATCAGAGACGCGAACCCTTCCGGGGAAAGCGCCACAGCTCGGATATCGAGCCCTTCTTTTGTGATGTCCAAGAACTCGTAACGTAAATCAACAGGTGTGATTCGTGTCAGATCATCAAGAAGTTGGTAAGCATCAAGTTGATCATCGCGTATTTGGGAATACATGGTAAATTGCTGGTCGATTCGACGAAGTCTGAGTTCTACAGGTTGATAGGAAGCCAAGAGCGCCTTCTGTTCAAAGAGATCTTCATTGACATGAGTCAGATTCCGGTCCAAGATCACGCGGGTAACAAAACCGGCAATAACAATAAGCTCGGTAAAGATGACAATATACCGTCCTACGGTCAAGATCCAGAGTAGCAATCGACCAATGGAGCGTTGGGCAAAATCTTCACGTGCCAAGAGATCAATGCTTGGTCTTCGGGCAGCCATGACAATCTAAGTATATGGCCCAGGGAGAACAATGTCAAAGCTCCATCTGCGGCTATTTCCGCTTTTTGGAAGCTTTCATGAGGCGAGAAACAAGTCTTGCGGCTCGATTCCGATGAATGACCCGATGTTTGGCAGCCCGATCAATCGCTGATGCGGCAGCCGATACTGCCTCTGAGGTAGGTTCCTCAAGTGCACTGCGCAAAGCACTATACAAACGCGCCCGCGTGGGTTTATTAATTTCCGCCCGCTTGCGGTCTCGCCGCAACGCTTTGCTCGCAGATGATGTGACCGGCATATCGAAAAAAAGATAACTCCATCCTCCTTTATTATAGAAATGAAAAACGGAAGATGGATAATAAGCAATAGAAAAATCATTGTACCCTTTTGAGCTTCAAATCTCAAGGGGAAAGCGTTATACTTAAATGTTCAATGGTTTCAAACTTGTTGAAAAACGGCCGGCTGCTTGCGACGCGTCGCCAAACAAACATTCTCTCGGCGGCGTTTGTCATTATGGTCGCCTATGCAGCCTCCGGAATTTTAGGGCTGGTTCGCAACCGCATGTTGGCTGCAACTTTTTTTGGCGGCCGTGAGAGCGAATTGGATGCCTATTTTGCGGCTTTCGTCATACCCGATACACTTTTTCAGCTCTTAATCATCGGAGCACTCTCCGCCGCCTTCATTCCCGTTTTTTCTCATTATCTGAAAAGGGACGAGCAAGAAGCGTCAAAACTTGCTTCGGCGTCTATCAACGTCATTACCCTGGTTTTTCTCGCCCTCGTCATCATCGTCTTTATGTTAAGCGGCAGTCTCTCCCGTCTCATTGCGCCTTCGCTTGATCCGGGCAGTATCATTCTCCTCTCACGCCTCTTACGCATCATGCTCCTGGCCCAGGTATTTTTTGCTCTATCGGGATTCATGACTGCCATAATCCAAGCCCATCAGCGGTTCCTGATTCCCGCTCTGGCCCCGATTGCGTACAATTTGGGAATCGTCGGCGGCATCGTCTTTCTCACTCCCACATATGGAATTTTCGGACCAGCGGTGGGTGTGGTGGTCGGGGCGGTGCTGCATTTTGTGATCCAAATCCCGCTGGCATCAAGATTGGGATTTCAGTATTCGTTCAATTTCAACATCAACCATCCCGGAGTCAGAGAAATACGCAAACTCATGCCATTGCGGTCGCTCACCTTGGCTGTCGGGCAGGCAGAACGGTTTATCGCCGTCTTCATCGCTACCGCTCTGGCAGCAGGGTCGCTGACCATTTTTAATTTTGCCCGCCAGTTGTACCTGCTTCCGGTAACGCTCTTTGGGACGACGATCGGCCAAGCGTCGTTTCCGAGTTTAAGCGCCGATATCGCCGCGGAAAAAAAAGAGGAGTTTGCCAAAACCCTTCGCTCCTCTCTACTCCAAACGCTATTTCTTTCTCTCCCAGCCGCCGCCATTGTTCTCATCCTCCGCCTTCCGGCAGTGAGAATCGCCTTTGGGGCACGCAATTTCCCTTGGGAAGCCACGCTGTTAACGGGAAAAACCGTCGCGCTTTTAGCGATTGCTATCCCGACACAAAGCCTTATTGGCGTACTCATCAGAGCTTTTTATGCGCTCCATGATACAAAGACGCCGTTTCTCACCACCTCAGGAAGTGCCGCCTTGACTGTGATGCTGAGCATCATCTTTGCCGAAACACTCGAACTGGGAGTCATCGGTTTGGGAGTTGCCGTCGCCATTTCAACGCTCGTTCACACACTGATTCTGTTATTCCTCATGCATAAAAAAACGGCGATTATTTCCGCGCAATTTATTATTGGTGTGGTAAAAATGATGCTGGCAACGGCAATCATGGGAGTATTTCTCTGGATACCGATGCGCGTCATCGATCGCTATATTTTGGATACGACGAGAACCCTGAATCTGCTCCTCTTAACCATGAGCGTCCTGGCAATTGGGATATTGGTGTATATAAACCTTTCAAGCCTCATGCGTATTGAACAGTTATCGGAGGTATTTGCCTTGGGTCGCAGAATCGGAAACTGGAGAAGAGCGCTGGAAGAATCAGAAGAAGTACTAGAAACCACCAGTGAGGAGAAGCCCACCGGATGAAGGCATACATCCGAAATTTCTCCATCATTGCCCATATTGATCACGGCAAGACAACCTTGACTGATCAACTCCTGAAACGCACGGGAACAGTCAGCCCACTTGAAGACGCGCAACGCATATTGGACAGTAACCCCATCGAGAAAGAACGGGGCATCACCATCAAACTCGCCCCCGTCACGATGATCTATAAGCTAAAAGCTATAAGCTATAAGCTGAACTTGATCGATACTCCCGGCCACGTTGATTTTTCCTATGAAGTGTCCCGCTCACTTGCCGCTTGTGAAGGAGCGCTGCTTTTGGTAGACGCCACTCAAGGTATTCAAGCACAAACGGTGGCGCACACTCGGGAAGCCCTGGATCTCGGATTGGTATTGTTGCCGGCAATAAATAAAATCGATCTTGCGAGGGAAAGAGTGAATGATGTCATTGACCAGCTTGAAGAAACATTCGGATTTAAAAAAGAGGATATTCTTCTCATCTCGGCCAAAACGGGCGAGGGGATTGATGAACTTTTGCAGGAGATTGTCAACAGGCTGCCGCCTCCGGGTGGAGAAGAAGATGCACCCCCGCGAGCCTTGGTGTTTAACTCGATATTCGATACCCACTTGGGAGTTATTGCGTTTATCAGAATTGTCGACGGTCAGATCACAGACCAGCAAAGTCTGACATTAATTGCTGATCAATCACCGGTGAGTGTCAAAGAAATCGGCATCTTCACTCCCAACAGAAAATCAGTTGAAAAACTCAATACCGGTGAAGTTGGGTACGTTGCGACTGGGCTCAAAGACATGCGAATCGTAAGAGTTGGTGACACACTGACGGAAATGCTTGCAGCAAAATCGATACAACCGCTTCCCGGTTTTCGATCTCCAAAACCAGTTGTCTATGCCGACATCTTCCCAACACAAGAGGGAAACTTCAATGAATTAAAGCGGGCGGTGGAAAGATTGAAGTTGACCGATGCGGCAATCGCAATTGCGCAAACGCAGACCAAAACATTGGGAGCCGGATTCAGACTGGGATTTTTAGGCTTGTTTCACAGCGAGATTACCAAAGAACGGCTGCAGCGGGAACAGGGAGTGGAAACCATTCTGACAAAACCGACGGTGGAATACGAGGTCATAACGAAAAATGGAGAGAAGCTGAGCATTAAACATCCTTCGGATCTGCCGGATCCGTCGCAGATTAATGAGATCATGGAACCCATGGTCATCGTCATCGTCGTGACGCCGCGTTCCTATCTCGGACCGCTGATGCAACTCTTTCAGGAAAGAAGGGGAATCTATCAAAATACCCATTATATCGGCGAGCAAGTTCAGGTTGTCTATGAACTTCCGCTTGCTGAGCTCATTTCGGGATTCGTTGATCAGTTAAAATCCGTAAGCCATGGATTTGCGAGTCTTGACTACAAACACATCGATTCCAAGCCGGTCGACGCGCTGAAGCTCTCGATTTTGTTAAACCACCAGGAGGTTGAGCCATTGGCCCGTATCGTTGTCCGGCAATATGCCCAAAGGGAAGGAAAAGCGATTGTTGAAAGACTGAAAGAAGTGCTACCCAAACAGCTCTTCGCCGTTCCCATACAAGCGGCAATCGGAGGCAAGATTATTGCCAGAGAGACGAAAGCCGCCGCTCGCAAGGACGTCACTGCCAAGCTCTACGGTGGCGATCGAACCAGGAGAATGAAGCTCTTGGAAAAACAAAAAAAAGGAAAACAAAAACTGGCTCAACTCGGAAGAATCAGTCTGCCTCAGGAGATTTTTACGCAGATCATGAAGGCCTAAAGAAAACATGAAAACAGTTTTATTCTTAAAGAAAAGAAATTCCAGTTGACAAAGATTAGCAGTCATGTTATGGTACTGCCAAAATAAGGATTAATCCTGCTCGGAAAGGGGAATCGATGGATCTTACTGATCGCCAGATCCAAATATTAAAGACTATTGTCGAGGAATTCACCAACACCGCAGAAGCGGTCGGTTCTGAAACATTGGATAAGAAATACAATTTGGGCGTGTCTCCTGCGACCATCCGCAACGAAATGGTGAACCTCACGGAGCAGGGTTTGTTAAAGCAACCGCATACCTCTGCGGGAAGGATCCCGACTCCGCAGGCAATCAAGTTTTACATCAGTGAACTCATGAAGGAGAAAGATCTTTCGGTTGCCGAAGAGGTGGCGGTCAAGGAGCGTGTTTGGGATCACCGCTTCGAAGCGGGGAAACTCCTGCAAGAGGCGACCAGATGTCTCTCGGAACGCACCAAGGCACTCTCGGTCGCGACGACCGATGATAACCGCGCCTACCACGCGGGCTACGCGTACATCCTCGAACTGCCGGAGTTTTTTGATATCGATGTGACGCGTACCGTGTTATCAATGCTTGATGAAACCCAGTCGCTCATGGATATTTTCGCGAGAGCGGCGGATGATGGTCAGGTACATATTTTTGTCGGAGAGGAAATAGGAAATCAATATTTGGAGCCGGTGGGCCTCGTGTTTACCAACTTCCATGCCGGATCAAGGAAGGGAACGCTCGGGGTCATCGGACCGTCGCGTTTAAACTACCCGTATGTGGTTCCCATGGTTCGCTACTTTGGGAATCTCATCAACGAAATCTCCAAAGACTGGCAGGCATAGCCTTCCTGGAAGTCTCATTGATTTCCGAAGAGTAAAAGAGGAATAATCTGTCCATATGGCGATAAAAAATCGGAAAAAACAGGAAAAATCTTCAGCGGCTGACGCAGATCAAAAAGTGAGAGAGTTGGAAGAGAATTGGAAGCGGGCGCTTGCGGACTACCGCAATTTGGAGAAGCGTATTGAGAGTCAACAGCAGGCATTCGTTCGACTGGCCAATGCCGCCTTAATTGATAAACTTCTCTCAATTTTGGATGATTTGGAGAGAGCCGCAAGCCATCTCAAGGATGACGGCTTAAACCTGGTGATCGGAAAATTGAATGGGGTTTTAGACTCGGAAGGTGTCAAGGCCATCAAATCGGAAGGAGAAGCGTTTAATCCGGAAACGATGGATTGCACGGAGATGGTAAACGGTCCGAAAAACGCGGTAACCGAGACCGTACTCAAGGGCTATACCCTGAATGACCATGTGATCCGGCCGGCAAAAGTTAAGGTCGGGAATGGTCAGGCAATACGGTCTTGACGATTGACACGAGATGCACCAAGATAAATACGGGAAATAGCAAAGTCATAGGAAGGAGAAAAACATGGCAAAAATAATAGGCATTGACCTGGGAACTACCAACTCAGCTGTGGCAGTGATGGAGGCGGGAAAACCGAAAGTGATCCCGACCGCCGAAGGCCGCAACCTCATCCCCTCGGTTGTTGAACCGATAAAGAATCTCGTCGGCGATGTTGCCAAACGGCAGTTGATCCTGAATCCTGAAAAGACGATCTACTCCATCAAGCGCATCATGGGCCGCCGCTTCGGTGACGAGATGGTCAAAAAGACCATCGAAATGGTTCCCTATAAAGTCAAATCCGGGAAAGACAGCATGGCGGTGGTTGAAGTTGAAGGAAAGACGTTTACACCCCAGGAAATCTCCGCCAAAATACTGCAGAAGGCCAAAGCCGACGCAGAGGCCTACCTCGGTGAAAAAGTTGAAAAGGCTGTGATTACCGTCCCGGCGTATTTTGACGACTCCCAGCGCCAGGCGACCAAACAGGCGGGAGAGATCTCCGGTCTCACTGTGGATCGCATCATCAACGAACCCACAGCCGCGGCGCTCGCCTATGGACTTGAGAAAAAAGCGGGAGAGACGATCGCTGTTTATGATCTGGGCGGAGGCACGTTTGATATCTCCATTCTTGAAATCGGCGATGGCGTTTTTGAAGTCAAAGCCACCAACGGCGACACCTTTCTCGGCGGAGACGACTTTGATAAACGGATCGTCGACTGGATGGCCGATGAATTTAAAAAGGAGCACGGCATCGATCTGCGCAAGGACAAACAAGCCCTCCAGCGACTGCGTGATGCCGCCGAGAAAGCGAAAATGGAGCTTTCATCAAGCACGGAAACTGAAATGAATCAACCCTTTATTACCCAGGCAAAAGACGGAAATCCACTGCACCTGACGATGAAATTGACGCGCGCTAAGTTGGAACAGCTCGTCGATGACCTCATACAAAGGACAATGGATCCGGTAAAAGCCTGTTTGAAAGACGCCAAGCTTGAAACCAAGGATATCAACGAAGTGATTCTGGTCGGTGGCCAAACCAGGATGCCCAAAATCCAGGAACTCGTGAAAGGATTCTTCGGAAAAGAGCCGCATAAAGGTGTGAACCCGGATGAGGTGGTGGCTGTCGGCGCCGCGATCCAAGGAGGAGTGCTCGCCGGGGATGTCAAGGATGTTCTGCTTCTGGACGTCACCCCGCTGACCTTAAGCATTGAAACCCTGGGCAGGGTAGCCACCCCCCTAATTGAGAGAAATACCACCGTCCCCACCAAAAAATCCCAGGTGTTTTCAACCGCCGCCGATAATCAGACCCAGGTTGAAGTCCACATCACGCAGGGAGAGCGCCCGATGGCCGCCGATAATAAATCGTTGGGTCGCTTCATCTTGGACGGCATTCCGCCGTCGCCCCGCGGAGTGCCTCAGATTGAGGTCACCTTTGACATCGACGCCAACGGAATATTGAACGTCACGGCCAAGGATAAAGCCAGCGGGAAGGAACAAAAAATCACCATCCAAAACGCGACCCAGCTCACCGATGAAGAGGTCGAAAAGATGAAGGGAGATGCCGAAAAGTTCGCCGAGGAAGACCGAAAGAAAAAGGAGCTTGCCGAAGCCCGAAACCAAGCAGATACGCTAATCTTTACCGCCGAGAAGTCATTGAAAGACGCCGGAGGCAAGGTCAAGGATGAGGACAAGAAAGCTGTCGAGGAGAAGATAAAAAGCCTCAAAGACCTACTTGCCAAGGAAGAGGCCACCAAGGAGGAGCTGGAGAAGGCGACCAACGAGCTCTCCGAGGTTCTGCAAAAGATCGGTTCTGCCATGTACGAGCAGGTCAAGAAAGAGGAAGAAGCAAAGAAAGGCGAGGAGAAAAAACCGGAGGCTGAAAATGAGGAGAAAAAGGGAAAAGACGGAGAGGATAAAGATAAAGCCGAAGAAGGCGAGGTTGTAAATGAATAACAACCGAAGCCACGTTTGACGTGGTGAAGTTGTTGATGAATAAGAAAGAAGGTTTTGAAAGGTTCCGTGGCTGATGTCCGCCTTGAGCTTCTAACACTCTGCGATTTTGCCTTGACTTCCAAGGAAGGGAAGTTGAGTATCATCGGCATGTTTGACCGCATCTTCGCGCAAAAAATCCCAACAACATACGCACGCTTTTTCGTGGTCGCCGTTCTCACCGGACAATCGGAGAGTGAACACAAAGTATCCTTAAGCATCAAAGATCCGCAAGGGAATGAAGTCCTCTCCCAAGCAAAAGAAATACGCATCAAACTCGGGAGCCAAGGGCGATCAAACATCATCACCGACATCACCAACCTGCCGCTCAAAGTAACCGGTGAGTACAATGTGGCGCTTGCGATAGCCGGCAAAGAACTGGGTAATACCCATCTGAGCGTGCTGAATGTTAGCCTGAAATCCACGAGCAAGGCAAACCTTCCGAATTAAAACAACAATTAGTAGAAAAGCACAGGAAAAAGAAATATGCCGACTAAACGCGATTATTACGATATTCTCGGTGTTCCCAACCACGCCGGTAAAGAGGAGCTCAAGAAAGCCTACCGCAAAAAGGCGCTCGAGTTCCACCCGGACAGGAACAAAGCCTCCGATGCCGAAGAAAAGTTCAAAGAGGTCAACGAGGCCTATGAGGTGCTCTCCAATCCGCAGAAAAGACAGACCTACGATCAGTTCGGCCACGCGGCCTTTGAACAGGGTGGCGGTTTTCCCGGCGGACCCTTTGGCGGCTTCGGCGGACAGGGCCAAACCCAGCGGGCCGGACCCTTCTCCTACACCTACTATTCGGGCGGCGGCAATCCGTTTCAGGGCTTTGATTTCGGTGGCTTCTCGGACCCCTTTGAGATATTTGAATCATTCTTCGGCGGCGCTTCCCCATTTCGCCGTGAACAGCCGAGGCCCCGCTACGGTTTGACGATCGACTTCATGGAATCCGTCAAGGGCACCCAAAAAACCGTGCGCATCGACGGCAAACAGCACACGATCAAGGTTCCTCCGGGAGCCGACGACGGAACCCGCATCCGCTTTAAAGATTTTGATGTCTCAATCGACGTCAAACCGGACAGCACCTTCCGCCGTGAAGGGGTGGATCTGGTTGTCAACCACGAAATTCCCTTTACCCTGGCAACCTTGGGAGGGACGACCGAAATCCCGACGGTAGATGGTAAACTTAGCCTTAAAATCCGCCCGGGTACGCAACCGGGCAGCATGGTGCGCCTGCGCGACAAAGGGGTACCTCATCTCAACGGCCGCGGCCGTGGAGATCAGTACGTTCGCCTGGTAGTCAAAGTGCCTGAGAAACTCACCAATCAGCAGAAACAGATCCTCCAGAACTTCCAGTCCGCGGCCGAGCAAGGATAAAATCGCCCACTTCTCTGCGTAGGTTCAGACATTTCCACGACACTTGAAGCTGGGTGAAACACAGATACAATGACACCTGTATGAGAATCTGTTACTTGCACGGTCGGACCACTGCGGGATACCAAAGGTGTTCTCAAGATTGCACCTCTAAGGTGAAAGACCCGGGAATGAAAAGTTTATTATTGCCAAGTGGATCAATTTGTGTAAGCTGTATCGCTACTATTGGTCTAGTGAGTATAACCACAGAAGAAGGTGTTACAAATCAACAAATAAACAGCATTATTCCTAATAAGTCAGAATATACATATTTTTTATATCAATTTCTTAAGAGAAGCAAAAAAACTTTGGAGGCAATCGGTGCTGGCGGTTCAACTACTTTTATTATTAACAAAACTCAGTTTGAGAACTTGGAAGTACCAGTTGCAGATGATTCTAAAGTTACGTCGTTCAACTATGTCGTGGAACCAATGTACAAAAAGATTTTAGATGTAACGAAAGAAAACCAAAAACTGACAGAAATGCGTGATTTGCTTTTGCCGAAGTTAATGAAAGGAGAAGTAAGGGTATAAATATGAAATTCTCAAAATCTATTGAAATTAAAGCATCGGTGTGTAAATTATCTGGTCTTCTGAGTATCGCAAAACACATTAAAAGCATCTATAACAAGGAAAAAGATATCTCAGATCAGCCTGAATTCAAATTAGAAAGACTCACTGGAGAAAATATTTCTTTCAACTCCATTCAAGAATTTGAGAAATTTCTACACTCCTCAATAACGTCGATCAGAGGTTTCAACCTCTCATACTGGGGAAAGTCTATAAAAATAGAATTTCAAGCCTCCAGAGAATCTAAAAATCTGATAGCTGATATTACATCTACCAAAGAAGGAAATATATTAACGACGGAGAGGCGCGTAAAAGAGGTTTTTGAAGAAAAGAGCTGGAATAACTATTCAGCGGTAGTCTTTTACATTCTTTATTTTTTCCTATACCTAGTTATTTTATCCTCTTTGGCGATCAAGTTCAACATATCTATGAATATTATTACGCCATTATTTTACCTATCAATTCTTCCTCCGATATGGCTAGAGCCCAGATTTAGTTCTCTTTATCCTGGCTTGGTAATAACACATGAACATGGAAGCTCTGGAAGGATATTAAAGAGAGATGTTTGGTTTCTATTACTCATATTGGTAATACCTTATCTGATTAACAGATTCTAATAAGTATGTGGTATCTCTATCTGGATGAATCCGGTGATTTGGGCTTTGATTTCGTTAACAAAAAACCCACGAAATTCTTTACGGTTTGTATCCTTGCCCTTAGTGGTGTTCAAACTAACAGAAAGCTCATCAGCGCTGTTAAAGTCACGCTTCGTAGAAAGCTTAATCCTAAAAAGCACAGGAAGCGGATCATTCAAGAGCTTAAAGGGAGAAACACAATCATTGAAGTAAAGCAGTATTTCTACAATCAGGTAAAAGCAATCAATTTTGGGCTTTACGCCATAACCTTAAACAAGCGCAGAGTTTACGAACGACTTACCAGAGAAAAAGGCAGAGTGTATAACTGGATGGCCAGACAAGTGATCGATAAAATCCCCTTTGAAATAAATAAAGGAAATAGGGTAGAGCTAATAATAGATAGGTCTAAAAGTAAACCAGAGATTGAAGAATTCAACTCTTACATCCGATCCCAAATACAAGGAAGGTTGGACCCGAAGATAATATTCGATATGTATCATTGGAATTCTCAAGAGACAGCGGGGCTTCAGGCTGCAGATATGTTCTCCTGGGGAATTTTTCAAAAGTATGAAAGAAAAAATACCGAATGGTTTAATGAATTTAAAAAGAAGATTGTCTACGAAGATCAGTACTTATAAAGAAAGGATGAGGTGCCGTATAGGCTTGGTGTGTCCTAGCTTAGCCAAACAGATGAATGGAAACACTAGGATCAACCTATATCGGACTTATCACTCATCCGGCTATATTATATAACATTCCAGTCAAGATTATCTAAGTATGTCAAAAGATATCAACGAAGACTCTTTAGCTGAACAACCAGTCATCGAGTGGTTGAGAGAACTTGGATATGAAGTCCTTTTTAGCCCGGATTTGGCGCCGGGTGGGGCTTTTATGGATAGGAATGATTATCGAGAAGTGGTTTTGGAAGGAAGGCTCAGGCGATCTTTGAAACGAATTAATCCAAACCTTCCAGACAATGCTCTAGATGAAGTCGCCAAGACAATTATCAAATATGAGCATCAAGACATCGAGCTTGGGAATAAAGAAATGTACGAGATGCTTACCCGTGGAGTAGTTGTTGATGTGAAAGACGAACATGGAGATACGAGAGGAAAGACTGTATACCCGATAGACTTTAAGAATCTTCAAAATAACGAGTTCTTAGTGGTCAACCAATACACGGTGCT
>Ga0209542_10001839_pt1 | contig 49096 bp, 56 predicted proteins | sample RifCSPhighO2_01_FD_184028 | JGI IMG/M metagenome (GOLD analysis project Ga0209542, IMG submission 184028) | Soil microbial communities from Rifle, Colorado - Rifle CSP2_plank highO2_0.1 (SPAdes) (version 2) | ecosystem: Environmental > Terrestrial > Deep subsurface > Rock core/Sediment ...
GGAGAATCCTTAAGATATTTATCTTTTATAACTTTTAATTGGTTTTCAGTTAATTCAATTTTACTTTTTTGTATTTGAATTTGTTGTTCGTTCATTTTTAATTACCCCTTTTATTTTTATAATTTCTTTTTCATAATCACCCACATCTTCAAATTCTTTGTAAATAGATGCAAATCTTATGTAGGCCACATTATCAATATTTTTTAATGCACGCATGGCAATTTGCCCTAAAAACTTTGAGTTTATTTCTGTGGAATTTAGAGATCTTAATTTCGTTTCAAGTTTGTCTACATTTTTATCTATTACTTCTAACGTAACAGGTCTTTTTTCACATGCCTTAAGCAAACTTCTCTTAAACTTTTCTCTATCAAATGATTCTTTTGAACCATTCTTTTTTATTACTGTGATATCTAATGATTCAACTCTTTCATAAGTGGTAAATCTTTTTTCACATTTCAAACATTCACGTCTTCTTCTTGTGGAATTATCATTTTCTCTAGTCTCAAGGACTTTTGTATCTTCTGTTAAACAGTATGGGCATTGCATTTTGTAAATACACTATATCTAGTGTTTGATTTGTTTGAAATGTAAGACATCTAGTGTTTGTCCCTTTTATAAAGATTTTGTGTTTAGAGTAAATAATTATATAAAAAAGGACTTAAACTATCAAGTTGTTACAAACATTTTATTTTTTAGTAGTAGAATTTTAGTATGAGACTACTAGTTTTTTTATGTGGAATTAAAAAATTAATTTTGATTTATTAACTCTTTAATTGTATTCATATTAAAAAATGCACCTGGATTTGGCCAATTCTGGTTAAAATGTGCAGAGTTTATTTCAGAATATTTTATATTCGTAAATTTATTTAACTTTTCACATACAATCCTGCATACAGCTTGATTATGTCTTAATTCTGTTCTTGAAAAAACCCTTACTTCTAAAGTAAGTGTTCCATTAAACCCCGGGTCTACAAAACCAGCATAGTGTGATCTATATTCGCCCAGTGTTGCATCAATCGGAACAATGTCTGTTGCGAAGTTATCGGGGACTTTTATCACTTGTAATGTTTGAAACAAATAAAATGTATCTGGTTCAAGTATTAGTGAACCATTTATTGATTCTGTTAATGGAATAAAAAAAAGATTTACATCATGCCACCCTATTTTTTTTAAATCTATTGCTGGCCATGATTCATTTGTGCCTTCAAATTTTTTTGCTTTAAATCCCAATAAACTTCCTGGTGTTAGATTAACTGTGTTAATTAAACCTTTTTTTATTCCAACGTCAGGAGAAAATATTTTACTCCCATTTTGTCTAAAAAGTTCTAAACTATCTTTTCCATTAATTGATTTTTTTATTTCTGAATCAGACAGTTCTGGATTTCCAATCATGAATCTTAATTGAACACCAGGAAATCCTGTATAAGCTATAATTGGAAATGAATGGGGAATGGCTAGTACATAAGCTTTACCAACGTAATTAAGGGGGATTTTATCATAGGAATCAACACCATCAACTAGTAGCCTTAAGAAAAAATCTATTCTCCCACATCTACTTCTTGGATTACATTTTGCATGAATTTCTTTTTCACCAGAAAGATCAAATCCTTCTTGTAATGGAATAACATAGGCTTTACCAACTTCAAGTCTATAACTATTTCTGAGATTGATTTTTTTTACTAATCTTCGTTCAATCTGTTCTTCTATATTTTTTCCAATTTCTGGAAGAAATGCGGCAGTAATTTCAAATGCTTCTGAACCAAATGTGGGCTCAAAACTTGCAGGTTTGATTCTATTTTTAAGATCAATTGGATTTTCTGAAAATATTGATCCATGATCAATTAATGAAACTATATCTTGTGATGAGAGAACATATCCTTCCATGAGTTAACTGTTTAAGTACTATTTAAAATAATTTAGATTGAATAAAATTTATTTTAGATTTTGAATTGACCAAATGTCCTTTATTCTCTTTTCTGCAGGTATCCCAGATCTAAATAAATTCCAGAATACTCTCTTTGTCCATTCAATCCAAGAATCATCTAATATTTCATAGAAAATATAAGTTTTTCTCTTAAGCAAAGTATAATTGTGTGGGTGTTTTGATTCTTTAAATCTTGCAAACTTGTTATCAACTACAAACGCTCTTAATGGTTGTTCTGAATGTTTTATTTCAATTGGATTTTTGGGATAATGAAAATTTAATTCTAATACCTTTTCTACATTTTGAATACTTGCAATATCGATATTACAAAGTATTTTTACTGAAACTCCATTTTGGAGAAGTTCCTTTAATCCACTGAGAAAACTTTTATTTTTCTTTTCAATGTTTACCCAAGATAAATTGCCTGAAAAGATTAATAACTGTTCTTTAGTTTCTAAAATTAGTTCTATTAAATCCTGATCTAAATATTTCTCACTCTTTTCAACATCTTCTTCAATAAAAGCCCTTCTTTTTTCATCATTTAAATATTGATAAATATCAAAGGGAGAAAAATCATCCTTATGCCTTGAGGATTCTATCAATTTAAATAGTCTTTCTTGAATATTAGAAGATTGTTGTTGAGGTTGGTTGATCCAATAAACTATTTTTAATGACCCTCTTGTTCCTTCTCTAAAAGTTTGAACAGCTATTGTTCCTTCCTCTTGTCCTATTCTCTCAATATATCTATCTGCAGTTCTCCAATTTATTTTAATTAATTCAGAAATTTCTTGAACTGTTCTAGGCTTTTGAAATACAAAATCTTGGACCTTTTGTCTAATTATTTTTGTCAAAACCACCTATAGAGATTCATTAATTTTAAAGTTTATAAGTATTTGTATAACACCATGTATAAAATTTTGTGAGTAAGATTTATAGGCTTTTGTTACTCATTTTATCTTATGAAAAAAGGTTTACTAAAAGAGAGGAGATTTTTTCTTTGGAAGGAGTTTTCACTTTAAAGTTTTGATGAAGGTTTTAATATTCTTCTAGTATTGCATTTTTATGGGAAGAATTTCTTATTATGATATTGTTGGGAGGGTTCATGTTCTTGCTGGTTCTATGTGGACAAGGAAAACTGATGAGTTAATTGCCTTTGCACAGGATCTTTCGCATGCAAGTGTTGGTTATGCTGCAGTCAATAGTGCAATAAACGGAAGAGACACTACCCATGGTGAGATAATAAGAAGTAGAACAGGAAAAATTATTCAAGCAAAAGTTTTGAATAAATCCAGTGAAATTCCAAGGTATATTGCAACTCTTGAGAGAGAAAGAGGGGAGAGGGTTTCTACTTTAATTGTTGACGAAGGGAATTTTTGGGATAGAGAATTACCAACAGTTTTAACAGGAATAGCTAGAAAAAAAAGGGCGGTTCTTGTTGGGGGATTAGATTTAGATTTTAGAGGAAATCCATTTGGGCCAATGGGAGATTTAATGCAACTTGCTGGACCTGAAAATGTTGAAATTTTTCATGGTTATTGTATGATTGATGTTAATGGAAGACCTTGCGGAAAAAAATCAAGCTATACAGGAAGGTTTTTATCTAATTCTGGGAATGTTGCGGTTCATAGAGAAGGTAAAGTAGAGAATGGATTAAGTAGAGCACCTTATTTTGATAGAACTATTAGGGATGGGGATAGTCCATATGCTATATTATGTGAAGAACACTTTGAAGTACCTTACAAAGAAGAGGTCTTAGAAATTGCTGAATTTGTCGATGAACATCCTGGGAGAAAGAGGGAAGCTGTTAAAAGAAGATTTGAGAGTACGCCTAACATAGAAGAGATTTTAAACTTTTTAGTTAATGATGAAGTTGCGAGAATGGTGATTGAAACTAATGATGGGGAGTTATTTACTAAATTTGATTAGCTTTATATATTTTTAAATTAACTTTATGATATGGCCTTAAAATGTGAGTTATGCAAGGAAAAGATTGAAGAGACTTTTTTAGGAAAAATTGTTGGTAGTTATGTAATTATAAACGGTAAAAAAAAAGTAGTTTGTAATTCTTGTCAAAAGAAGAATAAACATTTTAAAGATGAGTTGTTATAATCCATTTCTGTTATCTAATCTATCTTCTAAAGCAAGAAGGCTTTCTAGTAAAACTAACTCACCTTTTTTAGTTGCAAGGTTTACTTTTGGTTGTTCGAGATATATTATTTGGCCATCATAAAGTCCTTTTGTTCTAACTATTTCCTCAAAATTATCATAAGCACAATGTAATGCCATATGCAATTTTTCGGGTAAACCTTGGGTTGAATCTCCACTGCCCTCGTAATCTCTCCCCCTAACACTCAATCTATTCCAAGCAACTTGTCTATCACCATGTAAAAGAACAAGAATGTCGGGTGGAGGGGAGCCACCTTTCTGTTTAAAGTTTAATAATTTTGATCTGGCAACGTGGGTACTATCTAATAAATCTGATTTGTAATTTAATAAAGCATTTTTATATTCTTTGCCTCTAGAAAATACTAATTCAAAGGCCTTATAAAGTCCTGCTGCAGCTTCATCCTCAATATTCTTTTTACCATTTTCGTCCTCAATTTTATTTAAGGCATCAATAAACATCAGTTCCCCATATGGTGAGCGGTCAGTACAAAAAGGTCTACCTGAAACTACTTCTAAAAAACCATCCCAACTTTGTGCTGCTCTTTTAGCTAGTAAGTATGCTTGTAATATAGTTCCAAATACATCACGACCAACTTCATAATATAATTGAGTAAGAACGGGATCAGTATCGTCTTCCAATGAAATTACCGCACCGTGTTTTGCAATTGTTTTAGCTATTCTTGTTTTTCCAAAACCAATATTCCCATCAACTGTGATTACGGGTAATTTTTCGTTTAAAAATCTTTTAATTCTTTCATTAGCTTCACCATCTCTATCAATTAATTCGTGATCTTCCAAACCTAATATTTCATCTACATCTATCAAATTATTCTGTGTCATTTATATCTCCCACTTAGATCTGAACAAGCCTCAACCATCTCCCAGATGTTTTTTCCCATTTTGTCGGCACATTCTTCTAAATGTTCTGGTTTTTCTCTTATATTAATTGAACCGTTAAGCTTTATTATTTTTGGATCACTTAATCCAAATTTTTTATAATATTCTTTCGTGTTTATTGTAAGGTCTTCATACCTTTTATTTATTTTTTGTAAATATTCTAATGGAATTTGTCCACCATCGCTTCCGTCAACATCATCTCTCTCAGATTGCCTTTTCTGAAGAATTTTCGAATCAATTACTTCTAAATAAAATAAAGTACTCTCTAACCAACTACATTCTCTTGGAAAATTTCTTCCCAATTCATCACAGGCATTTCTTATTAAATCATTATATTCTTCTAAACCACGGTGTGTTAAGAATCCATCATCAAAAGAGTTTAATCCAAAGATACTATAACCTTCTATTAAAGTTCTATCAAAGATTACTATACCTGGTTCTTCTTTCTTGGTTTTATCATCAAGATTAAATCTATTTGCAAAAATGTGTCTTAAAATTCTTAGATGAGCTTGAGAAATTTCAAACCTGTCTGTATATTTTTCCCGATCAGAATAAAATGCTTTTCTTGCATAAGGATCAGTTGGTTCGTTAATTATTCTTATTGGAATCTTTTCTGGAATATGTTCTCTTAGGATTTCTAAACCTCTTTTAGATTGAAGAAAATTAGCTAAAGTACTTTTACCAGCACCTATGTTGCCCATGATACCTGCTATGCCACCTGAAATTGCCATCTTTTTTCTTTTTAAGAAGCTTAAATGATTATTAAAAAGAATTTCTCTTGTTGAAAATATATTAGAAAGGTTTAAAAATGTTTTAAGATTGTCCTTTATTATGGCAAAACTACATACAAGACAGAAGAGATATAAACTGATTTCTACAAGTTTTGGTGGATTTAGAAGGCCCAGGAATAAAACAAAATCATTTTCTAGTGAAGAGAGTGCTAGGAAATGGGCTGAAGAAAAGAAGTTAAAGAATTATGAAATTGTTAAACCTTGTATGGGACTTTCTAAGAAGTTTAAAGTTGTTGTTAAAGAATAGATTTTAATTAATAATATAATTAATCCAAACTAAAAAATAATGAGAGAACTTAATGGGATAAACATAAAATTTGTAGAGAATTTTGAAGAAGTGTTAAAGTCAACTCAATAATTCAATTACCCTTCGTATTTCTTCAACACTATGATTCAATTGTTGGCTGGTTTTTTGATAATCATCTTCGTTAATGATTGATATAGAAGCATGAATTTCCTCAGTCGTAACAAATTGCACTATTTTCTTTTTCAATTCTTGCGGTTTTTCTTCAGAAGACCATAACAACACAAAAATATCGCACAAGTCTTTGATTTTCTTATGCTCTTTATCCCTGTACTTTAAAGCATTTATTTTGTGGCAAGCAATAATTCTGGCTTGGGGAGCCATAGTTTCTTTTTGAACTGCTTTAGTTCTTCTCGATATGCAGAATTCTCAAACACAAAACGTAGCAAAGGCTCGTCTGCTGGTTGAAAATGTTAAGCTTATAAAAGAAATAAAAATCCTAATCCTTATTTAAAAGTTTAGGACAAATTCTCAATTGTAGAAAATATATTAAATAAAAAGGGGATTTAATATATAAAATCAAGGAGTTAAATAAAAAATATTGATTGTAAATTAATTTTAATTTTTTGTTCAAAAATCATTGTATTTACTTGATGGTTTAGTTTTCAAATAATTTTATAAGTTAGAAGGAGATTATTATTCTAATGAAAGGTTTTGTTATAGATCCTACTTATAGAATAGTAAATGATAAAGCTTATGTTTTCTTATTTGGAAAATTAGAAAATGGTGAAAGTTTTGTTACAATTAATGAACAGAAACCTTATTTTTATATTAAAAGAAATGAACAAAAAAAGGCTTTAAACTATGGAGAATTTGAGATTCAGAAATGTAATTTTAAAAATTTTGATAATGAAGAAGTTGTGAAAGTTTTAGTTAATCTACCTTCTGAAGTTCCACCTTTAAGAGAAAAACTAATTAAAGGAAAAATAGATTGTTATGAAGCTGATATTAAATTTGCTTATAGATTTTTGATTGATAATAAACTACAAGGTTGTATTGAAATTAATGGAGAATATGAAAGTAATGATTACGTTGATAGAGTTTATAAAAATCCAATAATAGATTCTTGTGAATATATTCCAAATTTGAAAGTTTTATCTTTTGATATTGAACTTGATTTGGAAGGAACTAAAATACTATGTGTTTCAATTTATTCTGAAGAGTTTAAGAAAGTATTTATAGTTTCAGAGAAGAAACTGAAAAATGCAGTGAGTTGTAAAAATGAATCTGAGATGTTAGAAAAATTTAAAGAAAAAGTTCTTGAGATTGATCCAGATGTTTTAACTGGATGGAATTTTATTGATTTAGATATGGCTTTTCTTAAGGAAAGATTCAAAGAAAATAAAATCCCATTTCTTTTAGGAAGGGACAATTCACAGGTAAAATTAAGATTAGAATCAAGTTTTATTAAAAGTTCAACAGCGTATGTAACCGGAAGAGCTTGTTTAGATGGGATGCATCTGTTAAGAAATTCTTTTATTGATCTACAGGATTATAAACTTGAAACTGCGTCCCAAAAAGTTTTAGGTTATGGGAAACTATTAACTGGATCTGGAAGAGGTTATAAAATTCAGGAGTATTATGAAAAAGATCAACAAAAGTTAGTAAATTATAATTTAAGAGATGCTGAGTTAGTTTATGAACTTTTATATAAATCTAAGGTTTTAGAATTAAATATTAAAAAATCAATTATTACAGGTTTACCTTTAGAAAGGGTTAATGGTTCTATTGCTGCTTTGGATTTCTTATATATTAAAGAAGCTATGAGCAGAAGAGTAGTCTGCCCAACCTTGAGTTATAAAGGTATGGAGATAAGAACCACAGGTGGATATGTTAAAGATCCAATACCTGGCATTTATGATAATATTATTGTATTGGATTTTAAATCTCTTTATCCCTCTATTATGAGGACTTTTAATATAGATCCTTATTCTTATGTTGAAAATTGTAAATTGGATATGATTAAAGCACCTAATGGTGCTTGTTTCAGAAATGAAGATGGAATAATGCCAATTTTATTAGAAAAAATTTGGAAAGAAAGAGATGAGGCAAAAAAGAAAAAAGATGAATTAACAAGATATGCTCTTAAAATACAATTGAATTCAATGTATGGTGTTTTGGCTTCGCCCAATTGTAGATTTTATAATCCATCTATTGCAAATGCAATAACACATTTTGGGCATTATATTATTAAATTAACTGACAAAGTTATTGAGAATTTAGGCTATAAAATAATCTATAATGACACTGATAGTTTCTTTGTAGTTTCAAATGCGAAAAATTTGAAAGATGCTGAAAAAATTGGAACTAGATTACGAGAAGAAATAAATAAATATTATAAAAAATATGTAAAAGAAAAATATAAAAGAAATTCTATACTTGAAATGGAATTTGAAAAAGTTTATTCCCGGTTTTTAATGCCAAAATTAAGAGGAAGAGAAAAAGGTGCAAAGAAAAGATATGCTGGATTAGTGAATGGAAAACTTGAGACTGTGGGATTAGAATCAGTTCGTGGTGATTGGACGGAAGCAGCAAAAGAATTTCAGCAAGAACTTTTAAAAAAAGTTTTTGAGAAAGAAGAAGTTGATGTATTTGTTAAGAAATTTGTAGATAAGATTATAAAAGGAAAATTAGATGAGAAATTAATTTATAAAAAACAGATAAGAAAGGATTTGAGTGATTATACTAAAACTTCTCCACCACATGTTAAAGCGGCTAGAAAATTGAAAGTTCTTGAGAGCAATTTAATAGAATATGTAATTACGACAGATGGGCCAGAACCTATTCAAGATATAAGGCATGATTTAGATTATAAACATTATATTGAGAAACAAATAAAACCTATTGCAGATTCTGTGCTTTGTTTCTTTGATACTAATTTTGAGAGTTTAATTGAAGGAAAACAGAAAAGTTTGTTTGATTATTAAATTACAGAAATCCTTATTAAGAAGGTTTTAATTGTCTGTCTGGGGGTTTATTTTATGGAAAAAGAGAGGTTAGATCTTGATTATGAAATGATACAAAAACCTAAGATTTTACCAGGTATGGGTTTAACTTATAATGATGTTTTACTTGTTCCACAATATTCTGAAATTAATTCAAGAAATGAGGTTAATGTTTCTGCACAACTTACAAAAAAAATTAGATTGAAAATCCCATTTGTATCAGGTAACATGGATACTGTAACTGAAAGTAAAATGGCAATTTCAATGGCAAGGATAGGTGGAATTGGAATAATACATAGGTACATGAAAATAGAGGATCAAGCTAACGAAGTTCTTAAAGTTAAAAGGGCCGAGTCTGTAATTATTGAAAGACCATTTATTATAAGTGAAAATCAGAGTTTACATGATGCTAAGTCATTAATGTTAAAACAGGAAATACATGGGTTGTTAGTTGTAGATGAATATGAAAAATTAGTTGGAATTTTAAGTAATAGAGATATTAAATTTATTGATGATGAGAGGGTTGCAGTAAAAGAAATAATGACTAAAAATCCAATAACTGCACCTATTGGAACTGGGACGGAAGCTGCAAGGGGAATATTACAAAAATACAGAATAGAAAAATTACCTTTAGTTGATGAGGAAGGAAATATTTTTGGATTAATAACTTCAAAAGATATTGAAAATAGAGACAAGTATCCTTTGGCCTCTAAAGACAAAAAAGGAAGATTGTTGGTTGGAGCTGCTGTTGGTGTTAAGAGAGATTATTTAGAAAGGACTGAGGCATTATTAAATTCAGGTTGTGATTGTATTCTTATTGATGTTGCACATGGCCACAATAAATTAGCAATAAATGCAACAAAACAAATTAAAAAAAGATTTGAAACTGAATTGATTGTTGGTAATGTTGCTACTGCACTTGCTACACAAGACCTTATTTCTGCAGGAGCGGATTGTGTTAAGATAGGAATTGGTAGTGGAGCAATTTGTACCACAAGGTTAGTTGCTGGTGCTGGTGTTCCACAGTTTACTGCTGTGTTAGACTGTTCAAGAATAGGTCATGAATATAATGTGCCAGTTATGGCTGATGGAGGAATTGGAGGAATGGCAGGTAATATTGCAAAAGCAATTGGTGCTGGTGCAAGTACTGTAATGAGAAATAGATCTTTAGCTGGCACTGCTGAAAGTCCAGGAATTACAATAATGAGAAACGGAAGGAAGTATAAGATTTATAGGGGTAGTGCAAGTTTCGGAGCAAACATGACTAGAAATCAAAAAATGGGAGAAGATGTTGATGTGGAATATAATCCAGAAGGGGTGGAAGCATTAGTACATTATACTGGGACAGCAGAGGAATTAATTAAACCATTAGTTAAAGGACTTAAATCTGGAATGAGTTATACTGGTGCCTATACTATTGAAGATTTCTGGAAGAAAGCTGAATTTGTAAGAATAAGTCCAGCATCTTGGCAAGAGAGTAAACCACATGATGTAGAGTTAATATGAAATTTTTAACAGGCAATAAAGAAAAATTAATGGAAGCACAAGAAATATTTCCTTTAATAAAGGGTTATGAGATTGAACTTGAGGAAATCCAAAGTTTAAGTTCTAAAGAAGTTATCGAACATAAATTAAAAGAGGCAATGAAAAAAGTTAAAGGCAAACTTATTGTCGACGATATTACACTTGAAATTGAATGTTTGAATGGATTGCCTGGAACTTTAATTAAGTGGTTTGGAAAGAGTATTGGGTATAGTGGGTTAAGTGAACTCGTTTCTAAATATGGAAACAATAAAGCTTGGGCTAAATGTACTATTGGTTATACTGATGGTGAAAATATTAAGTATTTTGAAGGTGTAATTGAAGGAAAAATTGTTTTACCCAGAGGTGAAAATGGTTTTGGATGGGACTCTATATTCCAGCCTTCTGATTTCAGTAAAACTTTTGCTGAAATGAGTTTGGAAGAGAAGAATAAAATTAGTATGAGGAAAATTGCTTTGGATAAATTGAAAGAATATATAGATGAATAATTTTTAATTCATAAAAAGGTTTAAATACATTTGAAACTAAATTTATTTTATGAAAATAGTTATGATATTAATAGTTTTATTCTTTTTAATTACAGCTTGTGTTAATACTGGAAAAGTCGTAGATGATTTTAATGTTTGTGAAGATAGTGATGGTTTAGATGAATTTACCAGAGGGGAAGTTATTTTTTCTGATTCTGGTTTGATTTATAAATTTGAAGATGAGTGTGTAACAACAAGAAGAGTGAAAGAAGCAGTATGTAATAATGGTGCTGCGGATTTTGAGTATATTGCATGCCCAGGAAATGCTAGATGTAGATTTGGAAAGTGTAGATATGCTCCTAGTTAAAACTATAATCCTGAAAGTTTTCTTAATTCAAATAAAGAATCTATTGTGAAATCTTCTCCACATCTAGTAATTGAATGTTCATTTCTATAAATCCTTACGGTAGTTACTCTAGCTTCATTACCACACTGAATATCTTCATCACCATTCCCAACATAAGCGGTTGTATTTGGTTTTGCTCCCATTTTTTCCATTAAATATAAAAGTCCATCTGGTTTAGGTTTTAAAGTACCATATTCATATGCAGATAAAATATTTCCATTAAAATTGGGTGAGGCTAAACTAGTTTCTATTTTTGCCCTAGATAAAGGTGCGTTTGTGAATGCAGCAATTTTTTTACCTTTGGCAAATAATTCGTCAAGAACAATACTATCAGCATAAGGTTGAGAACTGTTTTCTAAACCCCACCTATCCTTAGTAACTTTATTAAATAAACCCCAAAATATATCTGGATCAACTTCTAATCCTTTAATCAACTCATTTCTGTGATTTGAGAACCAAATTCTTTTTAATAAAGGGTCCTCAGGAATTTCTAGGTTCATTTGTAAGAAAACGAAACTAAAAGTTGCTTTAATATAATAAAAGGGGTTATAAATTAAAGTCCCATTTATATCAAATATCCATGTTTCAATGTGATCTAAAGGTGAATCTGAAAACATAAATTTGTTAAGTTACAATAGATTAATATACCCTTTGAAATTAAGTAAAACTAAAATACAATAAAAGATATAAATAAATTAATTCTCTTTTGTTTATGGAAGATTATAAGATTGTAAAAATTGGGGACAAAATTGAAGATATTGAAGTTCAGGCGTATCATAATGAAGAAGTTAAGAAAATTAAGTTAAGTTCTTATAAAGGAAAATGGGTATGTTTAGTTTTTTATCCGGCAGATTTTACTTTTATTTGTCCAACTGAATTAGTTGAATTAGCTAATAAATATAAGGAGTTTCAAAGTGAAGGGGCTGAGTTATTATCTGTAAGTACTGATACTGTTTTTGTACATAAGGCTTGGCATGATAATTCAGAGTCTATTAAAAAGATAAAATATCCCATGTTAGCAGATCCAACTGGAAAATTGTGTAAACAATTTGGAACTTATATTGAAGGTGAAGGACTATCTTTACGTGGAAGTTTTATTATTGATCCAGATGGAATTTTGAAATGTTATGAATTACATGATAATTCCATAGGAAGAAGTGCTGATGAATTGTTACGTAAATTACAAGCTGCTAAATTTGTTCGTGAGCATGATGGAGAAGTTTGTCCTGCCTCATGGAAACCAGGAAGTAAAACCTTGAAACCTGGATTAGATTTAGTTGGAAAAATCTAAGTTTAAAAAAAATTCAAAAAGATGTTAAGTTACACAAAATTGAAGATTTTAAACCTTTAGAAATTATGGCTCATCTAACTTAAGGGATATAACTTCATCCCATAAACAGAACATTTATATATCTGTTTGTATGCTTAACCCTATGGAAAGGGGAAATTTAGTTAAAAGGTTGGAAGGAAAACAAACAATCGAGACAATTGCAAGCGCATTAAAAGTCAAACAAGGAACAGCTGCAAATATAATAAGTAAACTAAGAGGAGAAGGATACCTTAAAACACAAGGTGGAGGTAAACAAAAGAGGATCTATACGATAAGTCAAAAAAAGTTTGTCAAAGGTGAAAAGAACCTTTTTGATATAATTAATAAATATTCTAAATTTAAACTTGCCCCCACTTTTAAACATGAGATTTTTGGGAAGTATAGTGTTGAAAATGCTCTTGTCGATGCAATCCTAACAAGAAATTTTAGGATAATATTTTCTAGTTTGTATTTATTTAACCATATAAGAAATTGGACAAAACTCCATAAAATTGCAAAATCTAAAAATGTTGAAAGAGAACTTGGTGCATTATATGATGTAAGTAGAAATTTTATAAGGACTAGAAAAATGCCTTCAAATATTAGAATAAGTTTGAAAAAAGAGATGACAAAAAAGAAAATTATCTTAAAGGATTTGAAAACTAATAGCGAAATTGCAAAGAAAGTTGAGAGAGAGTGGAATATTATAATTCCATTTTCTAAGCAAGACTTAGAGGAATTAAAATGATAAGTTTAGAAGATATGACTAGTTTGTTTAAACTTATCAGTGCATATTTGAAGAAAGACATAAAATGTTATGCTTTTGGTGGAAATGCGATGATGTATTATGGTTACAAAGGCGCTACTAAAGATGTGGATATTATTTTTGAAGATGAAAGATCTAAAAGTGAATTTGTTAGTGCATTGAAAGAATTGGGGTACTCAAAGACAAGTTTAGTTACGATTTATTCAGAAAAACATCAAAAAGACAAAAATAAACCAGAGATATATACCAAAGGTGATGAAAGATTTTATATTTTTGTAAGAAATATTTTTCTTACAAAATTAAGTAAAGCTATGACAGAAAGGACTTACGGAAGGTTTGATTTTATTATGAAAGAAAACACTTTAAGTGTAATGGTTTTATCAAAAGAAGATATTATTCTTTTAAAGTCTGTAACAAACAGAGAAAAAGATTTTGATGATATACTTAACATAATTGAAAAAGAGAACAATATTAATTGGGGATTAATTGTGGATGAAGCAATTTGGCAAGGTAATCATGGTGATAAAAGGATTATTCTAGATTTAGAAGAAACCATGCAAAGACTTAAGGAGAAAATCCTAATTAAAAAGGAATTATTTGATAGGCTTTCTAAATCAATCTAAATCTTAAATTTCCAATAACAATAAAGGTTATAAACAATTGTTAATTTTAAAATTTATATGTATACTACTAAAGATTATAGTAAAATTTTAGGGACATCTGGTTTTAGCAATAAATTATTAGAAACACATTTTGGGTTGTATAATGGTTATGTGAAAAATACAAATTTATTAATTGAAAAGTTAAAATCAATTGAATCTGGAACACCAGAATGGGCCGAGCTGAAAAGAAGGTTTGGGTGGGAATTTAATGGAATGAGATTACATGAATTATATTTTGAAAATATTACTAAAGAAAAAAAAGAGCTTAAAAATTTAAAATTAATGGAAAAATTAAATGAAGATTTTGGTTCTCTAGAAAAATGTGAAGAGGATTTTATTTCTTGTGGAAAATTAAGAGGTATTGGATGGGTAATAATGGTTTATGATAAAAAAGGAGATAGAATATTTAATACATGGATTAATGAACATGATGTTGGGCATTTGAGTGGATGTGTTCCTTTATTAGTTATGGATGTGTTTGAACATGCTTTTATTCTTGATTATGGTATGGATAGAGCTTCTTACATTAAATCTTTTATAGATGCAATTGATTGGGATGTTGTTTCTAGTAGATTTTAATTTCAAGTTTATTGTTTGGAGTGATAGGTTTGTTTTATGTAAAATTTTTTTATAAGTAAGCAAAAGTAACTTCTATCCTTTCTTTTTCTTTACCAACGTTCTTTCTTTTTAATTTTATTTTTCTAATCTCTTTAGAATTCTTAACATGTGTTCCTCCACAAGGCATTTTCCAATCATTACATGTCCACCACTTTAAATCCGATTTGTTTTCATCAGGTTTCATAATAATATCGTGTCCTTCTTCTATGAACTTGTTTATCCTATCTTCTATTATTGGGATTTTATCTGTTAAAGGTTTTTCGTAAAGAAAATCCATTCTTGCTTTATCTGGAGAAACATTAGAACCTACGATGTTTAATTTACCTAAAATTTCTATAGTGATATAGTATAATATATGTGCTGCGGAATGTAAGTTTCTTAAATTATCTCTTCTTTCTTTGTTTATTTTAATTTCGACTTCTTCTCCAACTTTGAAGTTTGGTGCTTCTTCTAATTCGTAAGTAATGTCTATAATATCTTCTTTATCTCCTTCTTTAGTTGCTTCTTTTACTTTAATACCATTAATTGTACCCTCGTCTGATGCTTGACCACCCGAGAATGCGTAGAAAATTGATTGATTAACTTTAATTTTATTTCCTTTTATTTCGGTTACTATTGCTTTACATTCAGTTCTGTATGGGTCTTCCCAGAATAATTTTTTCATGCTTTTGTAAGTTTGTAAATAGTTTTAAGATTTACTTTTTTTGTCCCTTAAGGTTTCCTTCTATAAATCATTTTAATTAGAGGATATAACCACACTTGACAATTACTCATAAGACTTTTTAAGTTTCTGGTTTTGCTATTATTGAGGTTTTATTAATGGATCAAATAAGATATAAGCAGAAGGCTGATAATCAAGAAATAGTAAAAGATTTACTTAATCCACTAGTTAGAGAATGGTTTTTTAGTAAATTTGATAGTTTTTCTAAACCACAGTTATTTGCAGTATCTGAAATTCATAATAGGCAAAATGTGTTAGTATCAGCTCCAACAGGATGTGGAAAAACTTTAACTGGTTTCATAGCAATATTAAATGAATTAGTTGAAAGATCAATTAGGAATGAATTAGAAGATCAAGTTTATTGTGTATATGTGAGTCCATTAAAAGCTTTGAATGCTGATATATATAAAAATCTTATTGAACCTTTAGAAGAAATAGAGAAACTTTATGGAAAAGAGTTAGGAATTAGAATTGCTGTAAGAACTGGTGATACAACTACAACTGAAAGATCTAAGATGTTAAAAAAGAGTCCGCATATTTTAATAACAACACCTGAAAGTTTAGCTATTTTACTTTCTTCTGTTAAATTTTGTGAGAATTTAAAAAATGTTCAGTGGTTTATTGCTGATGAAGTACATTCTTTGTTTGAAAATAAAAGAGGGGTACATTTAAGTTTGAGTATGGAGAGGTTAGAAAATTTATGTGGTTACATGGTAAGGATAGGGTTAAGTGCAACGGTTTCACCTTTAGAAGAAGTTGCAAAGTGTTTGGTTGGAACTGAAAGAAGTTGTAAGATAATTGATATTGAATATTTTAAGAAAATGGATTTGAAAGTTGTTTGTCCAGTTAAAGATTTAATTAATAGTTCTTATGAACAAATGCAAAATGCTTTGTATAAAACTATCAATGATCTAGTGCAAGAACATAAAACTACATTAATCTTTACTAACACCAGAGCTGGAACTGAAAGAGTTATTCATAAATTAAAAGATAAATTTCCTAAATTATATGGTGATGATAATGTTGCAGCTCATCATGGAAGTTTAAGTAAAGAACATAGAACTGATGTGGAGAGTAGATTGAAAGATGGGAAAATAAAGGTTGTTAGTTGTTCTACCTCATTAGAATTAGGAATTGATATAGGTTCTATTAATCTAGTAATTTGTTTAGGAAGTCCAAAGTCAGTTGCAAGAGCATTGCAAAGAATGGGAAGAAGTAATCATAAACTTCATGGAATTACAAAAGGAAGAATAATTGTATTAGACAGGGATGATTTGGTTGAATGTTCTTTGTTATTAAAATCAGGAATTGAAAAAAAAATAGATAGAATTCATATTCCGAAAAATGCATTGGATGTTTTATCACAGCAGATCTTTGGACTAGCATTAGAAAAAATATGGGATGAAGAAGAAATGTTTTCCTTAATTAAAAAGAGTTATTGTTATTCTTATTTAGAAAGGAGCGATTTTGAAGAAGTTTTAAAATATTTAGCAGGTGATTTTGTTTCTTTAGAAGAGAGATATATTTATGCTAAAATCTGGAGGGAAGAAGGTAAAATTGGAAAAAGAGGGAAGTTAGCTAGGGTTCTTTATATGACTAATATTGGAACTATACCAGATCAGTCAGGAATTACAGTAAAAGTAGATGGCCATCCTATTGGAACTATAGATGAAAGTTTCTTAGAAAGATTAGAGAAAGGGGATAGATTTGTATTGGGTGGAAAGACTTATTTGTTTAAACATGCAAGAGGAATGGTAGCAAATGTTTCTGTTGCGTTGGATAAACAACCTACAGTACCATCTTGGTTTTCAGAGATGTTACCTCTAAGTTTTGACTTGGCAATGGAAATAAATAGATTTAGAAGGTTGATGTTAGATCAGTTTGAGAATAATATTAATAAGAAAGAGATTATTGATTTTATTAATGATTATTTATATTTAGATGATAATTCTGCCGAAGCAATATATAAATACTTTTTAGAACAGTATGCTTACTTGAAAATAATTCCATCGGATAAAAAAATAATAGTTGAGAATTATATTGATGAGTATGGAAATAAAAAGGTAATATTCCACTCTTTATTTGGAAGAAGAGTAAATGATGTCTTGTCAAGGGCAATAGCTTATGCAATTTCTAAAACTCAAAAAAAAGCAGTAACTATTGGAATTAATGATAATGGATTTTATTTGGGAATTAGTAAAGGAGTTCAGGTATTGAAGGTTATTGATTTAATAAAATCTAAAGAACTAAGAAAAATAATGGATAAAGCGATTGACAACTCTGAAGTTTTGAAAAGGAGATTTAGACATTGTGCGGGAAGATCTTTAATGATTTTAAGAAATTATAAGGGAAAACAAAAAAGAGCAGGAAGGCAACAAGTTAATTCAATGAGATTATTAAAAACAGTAAGAGAAATCTCTGAGGATTTTGTAATTCTTAAGGAAGCTAGGAGAGAAGTCTTAGAAGATCAAATGGATATAATAAATGCAATGTTAGTGATTCAGTTAATTGAAGAAGGAAAATTAGAGTTTGAAGAAATTGAAACTAAAATCCCTAGCCCATTTGCTTTCAATATTGCACTACAAGGCGTAATGGATATAATCAAATTAGAAGATAGACAAGAGTTCTTACAAAGAATGCATAATATGGTTTTAGCTAAGATCTCTTTAAACAATAAAAGAGATATTAAAGAATTGCTTCTTAGTTCTTAAGAATTTTTTGATTTAGTATGTTTTATATGCTTTGTGGTATTGATCTTACTTTATGAGTTTAAGAGAAAAAATGGGAAGTTTAGACATACCAAATAGTGTAGAGGAAGACTATATATTTTATGGTACTGATTATGAAAATGGCTTTGTAGTTTATAGTGATGCTGTAACTCATAATACTCCAGACCCTGACTATTCCCTAGAAAGGTTTAATGCAATAATTTCTGAATCTCCCGGAAATTTAGTTGCAAGGGTATTTAGAAATGCAGTTAAAAAAATAGATAGAGATCCGGAGGTAAGCTATTATAGTTTTAGACAAGAGTGCAGTGATACTGATTCTGAACAAGTTGTTGAAGTGGTACAAAAATATTTTGCTTAATGGCCACTGTAACCAAAATCGGCACCGGCCCTTCCAATATCTAAAAATAAGATTTCTCTCTTTTGTGGATTAAATATATACTCTATCCTGTAGTCATCCATTGGAGCTGGGATCCAGGAGTGTAATATCGTGTCTTCACGAGATATTTTTGCATAATTGCTCTGACCAATTTTTCCTCCCTTTTCAAAATAATTAATAATTGAAATCTCAGTTTTTTTTATTGTATGACTGGCTCCTAAATAGGGGTTCTTTTTTAATTTTCGATCGTATGTGGAACTATGCTTTACAGTAATTGGATCAAGACTTATTAATTCTAAAAGCTCTTTAATTTTGTCTTTTACTATCAGAGAAGTAGGAAAAAATTCATCTTTAAATAATTTAAAATAGAATTGGTCAGAATTTATTTCATCATGTGAAAGTAAGAGTATTTCAGCTTCGATGAAGTTAACAAACTCATAAAATTCATGGGCACTTACAATTGATTTTTCTTGATTTGAACCTTCTTTTGCAATTAGAATTATTAAATCTTCAATATCACGCCTTATTACAAATGATGCTGATTTTAATAGAACAGTATTTTGATTATTTATTGAATCTTCAATTTGTTTTAATCTTATTAAGATATCTGAGATTAGTTGTTTCTTTGATCTCTTCTCTTTAATATCCATAGATTAATCTTTGAAAGAAAGGATATTTAAGTTTTATGTGGTTCTTCAAAGTATGAAATTTATTGATTTATGTTTATATTTAGAGGAAGAAAAGGTTTTAGTTTTTGGGGATATACATTTAGGGTATGAAGCTTCTCTACATAACAAGGGAAGTTTAATTCCAAAAATACAATATTCTAAAACAGTTTCAAAGTTAAAGAAAATATTTGAAACTGTTAAGATTAATACAATTGTTATTAACGGGGATTTAAAACATGAATTTGGGACCATTCTAAAAGACGAATGGAAAGAGATTTGTAACTTTATTGATTTTTTAAGATTAAATTGTAAAAGAGTAATTTTAATTAAAGGCAATCATGATAATATTTTATATCCTATTGCTATTCGTAAAAATGTAGAGTTATGTAGTTTCATTAAATTTAAGGAAATATTTATTTGCCATGGTGATTCTGTAGATTTTTCTTTTGATAAAATTAAAACTATAGTTATTGGGCATGAACATCCTGCGATTACGATTAAAGAATATCCACGTGATGAGAAGTATAAGTGTTTCTTAATAGGGAATTATAAAAAAAAGGAATTAATTGTAATGCCATCATTTAATGTTTTATCTGAAGGAACTGATATTTTACAGGGGGATTTTTTGAGTCCTTTTATTTCTAAAGTTGAAAATTTTAAAGTTAAGGTTGTTGGTGAAAAAGGAATATTTGATTTTGGAAAAGTGAAAGATGTGAGAAAATTAAAATAAGTAGAAAATACTTTTAATTGTTAAAATACCCAAATCTTAATAAAAAGAATTAAACTTAAAACTGAAATGGTATTACTTAAAATTGGTGATAAAGCTCCTGAGTTTAAATTAAAGGATAAGGAAGGTAAAGTTCATTCTTTAAGTAAATCCAAATATAAAGTAGTTTATTTCTATCCAAAAGATAATACTCCTGGATGTACAATAGAGGCTAAAGAGTTTACTAGCGATCTTAAAGAATTTGAAAAATTAAATATTCAAGTTATTGGGATTTCTGGAGGAGATGAAAAAACTAAAACTAAATTTTGTGATAAACATAATTTAAAAATATTATTGTTATCTGATATTGATTTTTCTGTTTCAAAGAAATATGGTGTTTATGGGAAGAGAAAATTTATGGGAATAGAATATTTGGGTATTAGTAGAATAACTTATGTGTTAGATAAGTCAAATAAAGTCATCCAAGTTTATGATAAAGTAAATCCAAAAAATCATTCCAAAGAAGTCCTGTATTTTATTCAAACATTATGAGACTTATTCAAGATATTAATAAACTTAGAAATTCTGAAATAAAAGTGGTAATAGAATCAAGATTAAGAGAATTTTCATCTTTTGAAACTAAAAATGATAAAGAATGGTTTAGTGAATTATGTTTCTGTTTATTAACTGCAAATTCTAAAGCATCTACTGCAATCAATATTCAAAATGAGTTAGGTCATAAAGGATTCTTGAATAAAAACTTAGAAGAAATAAGAGAAACAATAAAGAGAAACAAACATAGATTCCATAATAATAAAGGGAGTTATATTGTTGATGCAAGGAACTATAAATCTATTAAAAAGATAATCGTTTCTTTGAATAATCCTAGAGAATGGTTAGTTAAGAATATTAAAGGATTGGGATATAAAGAGGCTTCACATTTCTTACGCAATGTTGGATATTTTGATTATTCTATTTTAGATAGGCATATAATTAACTTAATGGCTGATAATGGGAGAATAGAAAAACCTAAGAAAATAAATAAAAAAGGGTATTTAGAAATTGAGAAGGAATTTAGAAAAATTGCTGATGAAGTTAAAATGTCTTTGGGAGAATTAGATTTGTATATGTGGTATTTGAAAACTGGAAAGATTTTAAAGTAATCTTTTAAAAATCCTCTATTTTGAGGGAAATTTAGTTTTAAAAAGAGTTATTTACCCCCTTAATATAAGAGTGAAAAGTTTTATAAGGTATTCTTAGAAACCAATTATTATATTATGCGGGGGTGCCGGAGTGGTCAAACGGGCTGGACTTAAGATCATTCTTAGAGTAACTGATGAGATATCCAGTGGCTTAGTGCCTGCGCAGGTTCGAAACCTGTCCTCCGCAATTATCTATTTTAGAGAAGTATATTTCTTATTTGAAGTAAGTGAATATAAAAAAAATCTTAGTTTCAAAATTAAAAAATAAATTTAATATTAGATATTAGGAAAACCATATCAATTGAAATTAATCCAGTTCTATCTTCTTAAATCTTTTATCACCAAATGGATGTATTTTAGAAACTGTTTGGCATTCCTTACAGTTTTTCTCTAAACAATTATTACCAAGAATAAAACATCCATTACTATTCACTTTACAACCACATTTTAAATTTACCATTTTAAATTACCTCCATTAAACTTGTTTTTCTATTGGAATATTATATTTCTCTGAGATTATTTGTTTTACGGTTTCTTCGTGTCCAGTATTTTCAGAAATTGCCTTGGCAAAATAAGGAGCTAGAAATTTATTTCCATTGCCTTCTAATATTTCTCCTACACATTCACCACAGGGAGATTTACCATTCATTATATTTTCAAGACAATAGCAACCTTTTCTTCCATCGTGAGCATCACCAATGCAATAACTACATGGTTTGTTTAAACAACACCTATAAGTGCCATGCTCTAAGTGTTTAGAAATTAGATCTTCTTTTAAATATAAAAAGGTTGAGATTTCCATGTCCATATTATTTGTGAATTGAAAAAAACCAATAAATAATATGGCCAAAGACATCCCCATAAATATGTTTTTTTTCCTCATTTTAAATAGTCATAAATTCCTTTGCTTCACCATCTTTTAAGGAATAAATTATGAATGGACCATTTTTCATTCCAGGCATTCCAGGTGAACCAGATGGCATTCCAGGAAGAGCAATTCCATCAATATCTGGTTTTTCGTTAAGTAATTTTTGTATAGCTTCAAATGGAACGTGACCCTCTACAAAGTAACCTTCAATTTCCATTGTATGACAACTTTGCATTTCGCTAGGAATTTTGTGTTTTACTTTTATTTGTGATACATCATCCATATTTTTTACGTCAATATTCATGCCAGCACCTGTTAGTTTTGAGGTGTAACCCTCACAACAACCACAAAATGTTGATTTGTAAAGAACTGCATTATCTGTTAAATCATTTTTTGTACATGCTGCTGTAATGAATAATATAATTATAAATAATCCAATTAAGATTTTCTTTTTCATTTTTTTACAACCTCCTTATATAACTCATGATATTTTAAAGATAGAAACAACATAACTAAATACTTATGAAACTAGTTTCAGATAAAAGTAATTAAAGAAGTTCTAATGGAATATAAAATATGGAATTAGAAGAAAGAGTTAATCTTGTAATTAAAAAAATAAATCTTTTTATAAGGGTAATTGGGTTAATTATTTTTATAGGAATAATTTTAACTTTTCTTCTTGGAACAATTAAGATCTTTTCTTACGAATTTACTAGTAAGTCTGCTATGTGGGTTGTATGGATCCTTTGGTGGCCATTATTATATCTTACACTCTTTTTTCTTGGAAGAAGTTGGTGTGGATTTTTATGCCCCTTAAGATTTACTAACCAGTTGGGAAATAAATTAAATGAGGGCAAACTAATTAATTTTAGAAAATGGAGTTTTATTCCGTTTGTATTATTCTTTATTGTTGTATATATTGAACAGATTTCAGGATTATTCTTATCTACAAAAATAACTCTTAGTTTCTTCATTGGTTTTCTAATTTTATCTATTCTTACAGGTATTTTTCTTAAAAGAGGATTATTTTGTAGATTATTTTGCCCGATTGGAACCTTACTTGGAGTTTTTAGCAGACTTTCGATTATAGGAGTTCGAGTAAGAAAAAAAATATGTGAAAAATGTAGTGAAAAATGGTGCATATTAGGACGTAAAGAACAACCTTGTCCAATGTTTAATGATGTTCCAAATATTCAAAGTAATAAGGATTGTTTGATATGTACTAATTGTATAAAAAATTGTCCTTATTCTTCTGCACACATTGGAATAACGAGACCTGGAAAGGAAATAGAAAATAGAATTAACTTTACATTAAGTGAATCTTATTTTATAATTGCACTTTTGGGTTTAAGTTTTATATTAACAAATAAAGGAGTTTTTTTAATAAGAAAAATAATTTTATTATTTAATTTAGAAGTTACTGGATATTTACTTCGTGGATTCGATTTTGTATTCTCTATTGGAATCTTTTTATTAGTTTTTAGTTTGTTTGGGATTGTTTGTGCTAAACTTAATCAAATAAAATTAAAAGGATTTTTAACAGAATCTGGTTATTATTATCTTCCAATAGTATTTGGGATTATGTTCTTTACAATTTTCTTTGGTTTTCTTGGACCAACTTTACACTTCAAAGATGGTTTTATTAGTTATTCAAAGGCAATTATTTTAATAATTAGTGGAATGTGGAGTGCATATTTAATTAAAAAAGCATATTCTAATTTCTTTGTTAAAATTCTTCAATTAATTTTCTTAATTATAATTTTCTCTCTTTGGGCATTACTACTTATTCCAGCGAATATTGATACGCAAAACACTGAAGTCACAGTAACTCCGGGAGAGATAATTCATATGAATGCGTATAGTATGGGATTTTCACCTAATATTATAAATATAAAAGTGGATACTAAAACTGTAATGGAAATAAAAAATCTTGATTTTACTCATTCTTTTGATATTGATGAGTTAAATGTACATGAAATTCTTAAAGGTGATAGTACCACATTAGTAGAGTTTACTCCAAAAAAAACTGGAGAGTTTTTGTTTACTTGCAATCTTCCAGGGCATACAGAAGCTGGAATGAAAGGTAAGATTGTTGTAAATTAGTTTATTTAAGAATGATAATGTTTGTCATGCCCCTTCTTTTTCTTTCTAAAATCTTTTTGCTTTCCATAAGATCAAGAAGTCTTGTGGTTTTAACCTTTGAAAATTCAAGTTCTTTCATAATTTCACTTTGATAAATTGAACCATCTTTTTCTTTAATTAGATTATAAATTTGTTTTTCTTCTTCGTTTAATCTTGAAAAGTCAATCTGCTTATAATCTAATTGCTTATTTCTTAAAAAAAGAAAAATTCCTCCACCAAGAATTAGGAATACAATACTAAATGCTAAAACGATTAACCAAGAATTATTGTTATTATGATATGGACAGTTTTCCATATCCATTGATGGGCTTTCAGCAATTGCTTCACAAAGGACAGCTCCATTTTTATCATAGTTCATTTTAACAGACGTGAGTATGAATAGAAGTAAAATTGATAAGATTATTAGGATCTTACCTAAATTCTTTGTATCAAAATTTTCCATAAATAATGTCTGAGGTAGGAGTATATAAATTTTGTTAATTCATTCAAAAACATAAGATTTAAATATCATATGATGCTTATTTCATATATGAAACATTCACTTGAAACTTACAATTTATTTTTTGGGTCTTTATCAAACCCAAACAGATTGAAAATTTTAAATGTGTTAAGAAATAAGAATCTTAATGTTGGAGAGATTTGTAATTATACTAAATTTGAACAAACAATGGTTTCCCATAACCTAAAAAGATTAGAAAGATGCGGGATGGTTTTTTCTGAACAAAAAGGAAAGCAAAGATATTATTCCTTAAATAAAAAAACAATTAAACCCCTAATGAAATTAATTGATGAACATATGGGAATATATTGTGTTCATCTAATTGGGAGAAAGATTTGATGGTTAAGGATCCAATTTGTGGGATGGAAGTAAATCCAAAACGAACTAAATTTATACATACTTCAAATAATAAGACTTATTATTTTTGTAATAAAGACTGTTTAGATAAATTTCTTGGAAAAGATGAAAAGAAAATTGAAATTAAAAAAGAAAATAATGCAAATAATATTGTAATCTTATCTGTTCCTGGGATGGGATCACAACATTGTGCTGGAATAGTAGAAACTTCGTTGTTGAGGGTGGGTGGAGTTAGTAATGTTAAAACGAATGTTGCTGTAAAAGAGGTTGAAATAAGATTCAATTCTTCTAAAACTAATGAAAGTTCATTAATGGCAGCTGTTAAAAATGCTGGCTATGAAAATCATGTTACTAAAGAATCGTCTCATGAAGAAGATGAGCTTAAGGAAATTAAAAATTTAAAAAGGAGATTTATTATTTCTTTAATTTTTTCATTACCATTATTATATTTTATGTTCTTAGATTTGTTTGTATGGCCTTCTCTAAATGTATCTGAATTCAAACTCTATTTTTTACAGGTAATATTAATTATACCAGTTCTAATTGCGGGTTGGAAGATTTTTAGTTCCGGTTTAAAATCTTTAGTTAATTTTACTCCAAATATGGATTCCCTTATAACTATAGGAGTATGGGCTGCAATTATTTATAGTGTCAGTGTTATGTTTTTGGGGGGTGAAGGTGCTTATTTTGAAGTGGCTGGGGTTTTAATTACATTTATTTTACTTGGAAAATATTTAGAAGTAATTACTAAAGGAAAAACTTCAGCAGCAATTAAAAAATTAATTGGTTTACAAGCAAAAACTGCAATAGTAATTAGAAATAATAAAGAAATTAGAATTCCAATTGAGAATGTTAGAGTTGGAGATATTATTTTAGTTAAACCTGGAGCTAAAATTCCAGTTGATGGGATTGTAATTTCTGGAAATTCTTCTGTGGATGAAAGTATGATTACGGGAGAGAGTATTCCTGTAGAAAAGAATAAAGGAAATCAAGTGATTGGAGCAACAATCAATAAGACTGGTAGTTTTAAATTTAAGGCTACTAAAGTTGGATCAGATACTGTATTAGCACAAATTGTAAAATTAGTTAAAGAAGCACAGGGATCAAAAGCACCAATTCAAGAGCTTGCTGATAAAGTTTCTTACTACTTTGTACCAATAGTTGTTATTCTTGCAATAATAACATTTTTAGTGTGGTATTTTTTAGGAGCAGGAGTAACATTTGCATTAACTGCTTTTGTAGCTGTACTAATTATAGCTTGTCCTTGTGCTTTAGGATTAGCTACACCGACAGCTATTATGGTGGGTGTAGGGTTAGGAGCTGAGAGAGGGGTTTTAATAAAAACTGCTGATGCATTACAAAAATTTTCTAAAATAAATACTGTTGTTTTTGATAAGACTGGGACATTAACGAAAGGTAAACCAGAAGTTACAGATATCTTATCATTAAATAAGTATAAAGATAATGATCTAATTAAATTTGGAGCATTAGTTGAAAAACATTCTGAACATCCGCTTGGTGAAGCGATAGTAATGAAAGCAAAAAGTTTGAGAATGAAAATTCCGGAAGTCAAAGGTTTCGAATCGTTTACTGGAAAAGGGGTTAGTGGAAATTATGGGAATAAAAAAATATTGTTAGGAAACAGAGAATTAATGAATTCTAATAAAATAAATTTTAGATCACATGAGGAAAAAATATCTAAATTAGAACGTGAAGGTAAAACTGTAATGTTGGTTTCTGTTAATAATAGTTTTATTGGTTGTATTGCGGTGGCTGATACTTTAAAAGAGCATTCTTTAGAGGCTATACAAAAATTACATGAAAGAAAAATCAAAGTTGTTATGATAACCGGAGATAATAAAAGAACCGGGGAAGCAATAGCAAAGCAATTAGATATTGATCAAGTTTTAGCAGAAGTATTGCCTTCTGAAAAATCTGAAAATATTAAGGAACTACAAAAAAAGGGGGTTGTGGCAATGGTAGGAGATGGCATTAATGATGCACCAGCATTAACACAATCAGATATAGGAATTGCAATAGGTACTGGTACTGATGTAGCAATAGAATCAGGTGACATTGTTTTAATTAAAGATGATCTTAGAGATGTTATTTATTCCATTGATTTAAGTAAATATACTATGAGAAAAATAAAACAAAATTTGTTTTGGGCTTTTTTCTATAATCTTGTTGGAATTCCAGTTGCTGCTGGTGTTTTATTTCCTTTTACGGGATGGTTATTATCACCTGTTATAGCAGGTATAGCAATGGGGTTCTCTTCAATTAGTGTTGTAGGCAATTCTTTAATTATGAAAAGATGGAGGCCAAAATAGATTCTGGTAATTTAAATACCTAGTCTTTAAGTTAGGAGGGAGAAAAATGTTAGAAATTTTTAAGAAAAAAGATCCCGTATGTGGGATGAAAGAAAAAAAAGGAAGTGGTATTACAAAAAATGGCAAGTGGTTCTGTAGTGAAAAATGTGTTAATGAATTTGAAAAGAGTCAAAAAAATCATGGAGGTTCATGTTGTCATTGATTACAAATGGTTATTAACAGATTTAAAGAAAAACTTGTAGGGATAACTGGAAGTCTCTCTGGTATTACTAGTATATTGGGATCTTGGCAAGTGTGTCATAATATTTGTCTTGGTTTGATTACTCTCTTAAGTTTAGTAGGGATTACACTTATAGGTATGCCTCTCTTTTTTCTTACAAAAATTGCAGTTCCAGTCTGGATATTTGCAGTTTTAATGTTAATTCTAGTCTTTTATTTTTATATTAAAAGGGGATGTATTTCAAGAGAATTAATTTTATTTAATCTAGGAATTATTCTTGCAGGGATACCCTTTAAATTTCTAGAAAATTTTAGAATTGTTTTCTGGATAATTGGAAGTATTTTAGTTTTCGTTAGCATAATTAGTTATATTAAAGGGAGAAAGAAAAAATGAAGAGATTATTTATTATTCTTATAATTGTATTAATATTTGGATGTACAAAAGAAAATAATGAGTTTCAAGAACAAAAATTTGAAACTAAATCTACAGGGAGCTTTGAAGATGGCGATGTAAGTATTGATATTACACCAACACAAATTGGTGAGGGGAAATTAGAATTTAGTATCTTGGTAAATACTCATTCTGTTAATTTAGAACCTTATAATCTTAAAGAGATTACAACCTTAGAGATTAATGGTAAAAAAATTAAACCAGATTCTGTACCAATACTGGGAAGCCATCATTCTGGAGGTTTACTAATTTTTAAAACTAATGAAGAAATAATTGGGGAATATTCTCTCGTAATTGAAGGTATTCCTAAAATGGATAAAAGAATTTTTATATGGAATTGAAAGGGAGGTGAAAAAATGGCAAAACAAAAATTAGAGGAAAAAGAATTAGGATTTGCAGGGGCAGTTATTGCAGCAGCTTGTATGTTACTTCTAGGCATTGGTTGGAATGTAGGTATATATGTTAATGCAGCTGAAGCAATGAGTAAATGGCACTTGTTTTTCTCATCCAGTTTAATAGGAATTGTTGGTGGGATGATTGAAGCAGGAGTTTGGACATTTATTACTCTGTACATCTTTGCGTATTTATATAATAAATTTTAGTTTTTATTTTTTTAATTTTATTTTTTAACTTTAGAGTTTCAAGTATATGAAGAGTTAATTTTATAAATTAAAGGATGTATCTTTTTATTGTGAATCTTAAAAAAATAGGAATTGTAGTTCTTGCATTAGGTTTTGTTGTTGGTTTTATACTTGTTAATATTTTTTCGCAGTTGGATAGTAAAAGTGAAAAAATGGGTTGTTTTCAAGAACCTGGATGTAAATCAATTGAAAAAAATCTTAACATAACACATTTTGCTTTTGGAGTTGTAGGATTTATAATTGCTTTAGGTGCTTATCTTCTCTTTTTTTATAAAGGTGAAGAAGAAATATTAAAGAGACTGGAAGAAAATAAATCTAAGTTAGAATCTGATGAAAAATTTAAAATTTTGTTAATGGGGTTAGATGAATCAACAAAGGAAGTTATTAAATTTATAAAAGATGATGAAGGAATTTCACAAAGTAGTCTATTTTTAAAAGTGAAAATGTCTAAGGCAAAGCTTAGTCAAATTCTTCAGGATCTGGAAAAAAAAGGTTTAATTAAAAGAATTGATAAGAAAAAAACAAAGTTGATATATTTTTCTGGGAAATGGTGAAATAAACAATATAATCCCTAAATTTGAGTTAATGGGGTTGTTTTTTATGGTTCGTTTATACCCATAGTGATATATAAATGTTAAACTTAGTGTTGGTTTATGTCCACTAAAATTGTGAAAGAAAAAAGTTCACTTAATAGATCTGGATTTATTCTCATAGGGGTTGTGGCAGTTTTTCTGATATTTAATCAAGTGCAACTATCTTTAATCACAAGTAGTTTAGGGATAAGATATACTTCTTTTTCTGGTGGAGATTTAAGTAATGTTAATATTAATGAAATTAAATCAACTGCAGATGCAATTGCAGCTTTGTTTCCCGTGCAGGATGTAAGGGCAGCAGATGATGCAATTTCTATGATTGTTCCTAGGGGGGTTCCTGAATATGGTGCAGAGATGGGAATCTCATTTGATGATCCAGTTGTTTCTTTGGATAAAATGGCATCCGGATATAATGCATTAAAGGCAAAGGTAGAGACAAACCCAGAAGTATGGAGTAGATATCTGAATTTAGCAGCTAATCCAAGAGGCATTTCATGTGAATTTTGTTGTGGAATCGGAGCACAGGGGGTTGATGCAAAAGGAAAATCAAGATGTGGATGTAAGCATAATCCTGCAGTACAAACTTTAACTTTTTGGTTAATGCTGAATACTGATTATACGGACGCGGAAATTTTAAAAGAAGTAATGAGATGGAAAGCAATATGGTTTCCGAAGTATATGGTGGAATTAACTATGAAGGTAGCAGGTAATGGAGGCCAGGCTTCACAAAGTTTACCTGAAATGGTAGGAGGGTGTTAGAAAAATGAATAAGAATATGGTTTTAGTAGTTGTTGTAGCTTTGCTTGTAATAGTATCAGGAGTTCAAGCATTTCAATTAACTACATTAAAGGACAAAATAGATGATGGTAAAGTAAAGTTAGGTGGTAGCTCTTCAGTATCATCAAGTAGTTCTGGAAGTGCAAGTGTTTCAGGAAATAGCTTGGATAATCTTCCACAAATGGTAGGAGGGTGTTAGTTTTTAATTTAAAATGGTAGAAGAAAAGATTAAATTGGATCTTAGAAAGTTTAATTTAGATAAAATTGACTTTTTAAAGTGGTTTAAAACTCTAGCTTTTCTTCTATTAATTCTTTTAATTTTTAATATCTATCAAACATTTACTTTGAGTAGTAGTTTAATTAAAGAAATAGACAAGTCTATTGAAGAAGCAAGACCAGCTGATGTAGAAATCTTAATAATTAAACCGGATAAATCTTGTGAAGGATGTTTCTTAATAGAAAATAAAGTTGAAGAATTTAAGAAATTAAATGTTAAGGTTGTAAAAGAAGTTACGTTGAAAGCTTCTGAGGCTTCTGATTATATAAGCAAATATGATTTAAAAAAATTACCTGCTTTTTTGATAGAAGGAGAAATTGAAAAATTGGATTTTGGAAAAAGTTTTACAAAAGTAAGTAATGGTTTAGTTTTTTCAGATATATTACCACCATTCTTTAGTATTAAAGAGAATAGAATTGTTGGAAAAGTGAGTATTAATATAATTAATCCAAGCAATTGTGATCTTTGTACAGGTGCCCAACTTGTTTTTGAAAATTTAATTAGAGCTGGAATTGGAATTGAAGAATATAAAGAGCTGAATGAAGTAGGAGCAAAGAATTTAATTCAAAAATATAAAATTACTAAATTACCTGCACTTATTGCATCATCTGAGTTAAGTAAATATGATGGAATAAAAAATGCTTTTAAAAGTGTTGGTTCAGTTGAAAATGATGGTAGTTATGTTCTGAGAAATGTTGATCCACCATATAAAGATCTTACTACAGGACAACTAAAGGGGCTAGTTAATGTGAGATATATAGTTGATGAAAGTTGTTCTTCATGTTATGATGTTAAGACTTTTGGACAAATACTTAGCAGAAATTTAGGGATTAAAATTAAAAATGAAAATAATATTGATTTCAAAACCACTGAAGGAAAGAAATTGATTGAGACTTATGCAATTAAAAAACTACCTGCAATTATAATTAGTTCAGATGTAAAAGAATATCCTGGGGCGTTTAAAGTTTTGGAAGGTGTTGGTTCAGTTGAAAATGATGGTAGTTATGTTTTTAGAAATAATGAAGTCCTTGGTAATTATAAGGATCTTGAAACTGGAAAAGTTGTTGAGTTGCAAAAAAAACAATGAAAAATAAGTTTGTTATTTTAGGGATTGTATTTATTTTATTTTTGAGTGTTAATGTACTTGGTCATGATGGGGAGGATCATAGTGTTATTCCTGAAGGACTTTTAAAAGCTCAAGAATCTAATCTAGAACAAGCAAATAATTATTTACATACTATTACATTTATTGTAGCTTTTTTAGCCGGAATATTAACAATTTTATCTCCATGTATCCTTCCACTTTTTCCAGCGTTTTTTGCTTATACATTTAAGGATAGAATAAATATTACTAAGGCTACTTTAGCTTTCTTTTTAGGGTTTACATTTTCTTTTATGGGGTTAGGACTTTTAGCAGTTGCAATTTTTAAAACAAGTTTAGTGGTTTTACAAATTAAGATGTCAATTCTAGTAAGAATTTTTGGATTGTTCCTTATCGGTTTAGGAATAATGGCTGCATTAAATAAAGGTTTTTCAGGAATTGTTTTTAAAACAAAATTTAAAAATGATATTTTTGGAACGTTTTTATCTGGAATGTTTTTTGCTATTGGATGGACAGCATGTGTAGGACCAATTCTTGCAGGTATTCTTTTAATGGGTTCTATGTTAAATAATTATTTACAGATTCTAGGTTTAATATTCATGTATTCTTTTGGAATTTTTGTACCTTTGTTTATATTATCTTTCTTTTATGATAAATATCAGCTTCATAAAAAATCATGGGTAAAGGGAAAAGAAATAGAGATTCTTCTGTTTAATCAAACGATTAAAACATATACTACTAAAGTTTTAAGTGGAGTGTTGTTTATTCTTCTTGGAATTGTTTTTTTAATAGGTGGTAATACTTCTGCATTTAATGGGTTTAATTTTTTAGGAATAAGAGATTATTTTTATATTTTACAAGATAAAATTTCTGTAGGAATTCCAATATATTTACAGATTATTAGTTTTTTAATAATCATTCTTTTTATTTATTTAATATGGAGGTTTATTAGAAAAAATGAAAAATTATGATTGTAAAGAATGCAATAAGGAATTTGGATCCTTAGAGAGTCTTGAATCACATAATATACATAAACATCCTGAACGTGTGAAAAAAAGATTCTTGTTTCAAAAGAAGAAAATTAAAAAATGGCTGATTTTTGTATTGATTTTAATTTTGATTATATGGGGAATAACTAGTTTTTCAAATCAAAAAGTCTTGCCTCCAATAGATATTAAAGACCATATTGAATCTTATCCCTCAGAAAAGATAGTTAGGACACCTCTGGTTCTTGCAGTTCAAAAACATATTCTTGAACACGTCCCAAGTGGAAGACCAGGAGTAGTTATTAATTATGATTGTTTCACTTATCAATGTGAGGAGAATCTTGTTCCAAACCTAGAGCAATTTGGAAAAAAATATGATTTTGTATATGTTGCTCCATTTAAGAATATGAAAAATAAAATTGTATTGACAAGATATGGAAAATTAAAAGCTTTGGACAATTATGACGAAATCGTTATTGAAGAATTTATTAATTATTGAGTGGAATTTTTTGTTGATTTAATAGTTCCATTTTATTCTTTTTGTATGTCTTCTAATAAATTATTAAGGTTTCAACATAACCGCGATTTCAAAACATTTTTAAACTTTAAACTAAGAATTAGTTATTATGGGGACGAAAAAAATAAATGATAAGCATCCAAGATTTATACAAAAATTAACTTTAGGACAAAGAGCTGCAGATTCTATTGCAAAATTAGGTGGTAGTTGGACTTTCATTATAACCTTTTTTGTTTTTATCCTATTATGGGTGGCAATAAATACTATTTTAATTATTAAGGGAAATTTTGATCCTTATCCATTTATATTATTAAATTTAGTATTATCTTGTTTAGCCGCAATTCAGGCACCAATTATTTTAATGGCACAAAATAGGCAAGCTGAAAGAGATCGATTAGATGCAAAATATGATTATGCAGTAAATAGAAAAGCTGAAAGAGAAATACAAAACATACAATGGGATCTTGATGAAATTAAAAATTTGATTAAAAAAACTAAAAAATAAAATTAACTAAAAGATAAATAATAAAACCTAAGATATAACCTCCAATAACATCAAACCAATAATGTTTCTTTAGGTATATTCTTGAATAGCCTACTAATAATGTAATGAAAAGTAAAAAATAAAATATCTGATTATTAGGGAAAATTGATTTTATTATTAGAGAAAAGAATAATGCTCTTGCTGAATGTAGAGAAGGAAATGAGGAAGCATCAATTTTTCCAATAAAAGTATGATAAGATCTTTTTTTTGGCCTCTCTTTAAAATAAATGGATCTTATTATTATTGCAGAAATGTAAAGGAAACTTAGTCCGGATAAAAGCTCAATGAATAAAATAAAATTTTTTAAGAAAAGAGAAATTATGATTGTAGAAATATAGATTAAGACACCACCAAATGCTGTTATCTCTTCAAATATTAAATCTCTAAGTTTTTTTGGTAATTTCATATTCGTTTTTTTATATTTAAGGTATAAAAATGTTTTTAAAGTTATTTCAGTTTCAATGTTCAATGCTTCGGTGGCTTAGTACGGTATAGCGTTACCTTGGTAAGGTAGAGGTCGCGAGTTCGAATCTCGCCCGAGGCTTATTTTTTGTATTAAAAAAAACTTTTTAAATATATATTCTCACCAACTTCCATGTAAGCATGATCCATAGCTGTCCATACTAAACTTTTTTTATTTTGTAAAATAGTAAGATTGAAATTCGTTTCTGGTTTTAAGAATATTACTTTAATATCATTTGGAACTTTGAATTGTTTTCTTTTTTCTTCATCTTTTTTGTATTGCATTTCAAATTCTTTACCTTTAAATTTGATAAATAATTTTAATATTAATTTATTTAGTCTTGGGGATTTTGAAGAGGATTCAATTACTATGATTTTATCAGCACCTAATTCTATTGCTTTTCTTATATTTAATTCTGTACTAGAAGAAGTATAAGTATCAATATAATTCTCTTCTTTTATTTTTATTTCGTCACCATAAACAATTGGTATTGCTAAAGATGCTTTAATTATGTTTAGTAATTCTTTATTTTTAGCTGAGAAATATTTTAGTTTTCCATTTGTTGCATTTGTTGTTGCAATTAAGCATTTGGATTTAAGTGATTTTAATTTTTTAATATTAAGTGGAAAAATTTTTTTACAAATAATATCAATTAAATAATCAAGATTAACCATTTTTTTTAATCTTAATGGATTTATGAATTCTTTTGATGTTAAGTAGTTTATATTCACTTTTTTTATTTCATTATATTGGCCTGCTAAATAGTATGGCAGTGTAATTGCAGCTCCAGAACCACCAATTACAATATCTGGTTGCGTTATATTATGAACTTCTGCCAAAGCTAGTAAAGCACCAGCTAGATAACTACATGACATTCCCCCTCCAGAAGCAACTATAGCTAATTTTCCCATTTTAATCACCAGATGTTACTACTTATACGACATTAACTCTTTAAATAGTTTGTCATTTGGTATAATTTTAACTAATTAAGGAATTTAAAAAAAAATTAGTTTGATTTTAAAAAATCAATTAGTAACCTTACTCCATAACCAGTGCCACCTTGAGAGATGTAAAATCTCCTGGAAGTATTGATTGTTGGACCAGCTATATCTAAGTGTATATATGGAACTTTTTTAATGAAACTTTTAAGAAACATAGCTGCATGTTGAGCACCTGCATAATCTCTGTGTTTAGTTGCAAGGTTTGGAATGTCTGCAATTTCTGATTTCAGATCTTCCATATATTCTTCAAATAAAGGTAATTGCCATAAAAGTTCATAAGTTTCTTCTCCAGACTTGATTAACTGTTTAACTTTATCTTCCTCATTTGACATTATCCCAGCAACAAAATCGCTTAATGCTCTAATACATGCACCAGTCAATGTTGCCATAGAAATAATCAAAGAGGGATTCAGTTTATCTTCTGCGTATTCCATTGCATCTGCTAAAACTAATCTTCCTTCTGCATCAGTATGTCGAATCTCAACAGTTTTTCCAGAATAAGATGTTAAAATGTCTCCATTTCTATATGAGTTAGGCCCAACTGAATTTTCTGCACATGTTAAAACTGCTGTAACATTTTTCTTTATGTTTAATTCTGCACAGGTTTTTACTGTAGCAAATGCTGTGGCAGCACCATGCATATCAATTTTCATTTCTTCCATCCAAGATGTCTTAACATATAGACCACCTGTATCATAAGTAATTCCTTTTCCAACAAGAACTATCTTCTCTTTACTTTTAGGATCACCAATGTGCTCCAGAATAATTAATCTTGGTGGGTTTATTGAACCTTTTCCTACACCTAAAATTAATCCAAGTTTTAGTTCTTTAAGATCCTCTTCATCTAACACTGTACATCTTAATCCTGTTTGCATTGCAATTTCTTTAGATTTTCTTGCAATCCATGAAGGAGTAGCAATATCTGCTTGTTCGTTAGCTAAGTCTCTTGCAAAAAGAGTGTTATTACAGATTGTCTGTGTTTGAAGTAATTCTTCCTGTAATTCTTTTGAACCAATGAGGTATAGTTTTTCTATTTTTTTATTTAATTTTTCTTTATCTGTTTTATATTTCTCAAAAGAATAATCTCCTAAAATAATAGATTCAGTAATTGCAACTGCTGAATCTTTTTCATTAATTTTGGTTTTAGGAATCTCTACTGTTAAAGAGGTAAGTTGTATTTTTTGTATTTTTTCCAAAGCAGTATAAACTGCTTTTCTTATTTTTTCTTTAGTAACTTTCTCTTCTTCTCCTAAACCAACGAAAAATTTTCTTGAATCAGTATCATAATACCAATGTAATTCAAAGTCTTTTCCTTTGAAATCTTTCATATTCTCTTTTTCAGCTTGTTCCTTTGTTCTTAGAAAAATTATTGTGTCAGTTTGTTCTGCTTTCGGGTTTATTTTAATTTCCATAAATAAGAGAGTATAATTTTTTATAAAGGAATTATTGTAATTTAATATGGCCTTTTCAAAATATGAGAAGTTTTTTAAATTTGGAGAATATAAGAGATTGTATGATAAAAGAGGATATACTTGAAATTACCAAAGGTTTAGCTAATGAAACTTATTTTGATGAGGAAAGAAGAATTGAATTTATTAAAGAATTGGATTTTATGATTGATTCACATTTAGAATCCTGGAATAAGTTACTTGGATCTTATGAGTTGGTTAATTTTCTTGGTGAAGAGATTAATTTTGAAAAAATAGAATTTGATGAAAGATTAAAGAATGAATTGAGAAAAAATTATAAAGTTTCTGAAGAATTAATTAACAATCTAGAAAAGTTTAGACCTTTAATTACAAAAGGAATTAATTCTCTTTTAAACATAAGAGACCATGTTAAAAAAGGAGGATTTTTTTCTATAAAAGAAACTAAAGATAACTATAGTAGGTTAAATTGTGAAATCTTACGATATCTAACCCAAATAAATGATATAAGTTTAATTTATTTTGAGAAGTTAGGATTATGGGAGGATTTGAGAGTAATAAGGGGTGTAATTAAAAGTGATAAGGTTTCTTTAAAATATATTAAAGAATCACAAAAGCTTTAAATTTTTATTCGAATTCTCATGTTTATGACAGATGTGGATATTAGAAAAAGTTATGAAAAATTAAGAGAGAAATATTCTAATTTACCAGAATATGATGTGATGAATATTAATTTTGAATTAGAGTATCTTGATAGTGATAATCTGCTTTGTAAAACTATTAGAAGAAGAATGAATGAGAGGTTAATTTTCTTTTGTAGGGTTCTTGAAGGAATTCTTTATCCCCAAAATCAGATTAATATGTATGAAAGTGGGTTTTTTGATGAGGAGAAGAAAAATGAATTATCTAAGTTTTATAGAAAATTAATGATCCTGGAAAGAAAGTCTTTACTTTTGGATGTATCATGTAATGAGAAAGAAGATATTAATCATATTATTGAACTTTTTAATTCATGGCCAGAATTTAAAAAAATTATGAGTGAAGTTGTAATTAAATTGCAAGAGATATGGAAATCCGAAGGTAAAACAGAAGATAATAGAGGTTATTTTGGATGAAAATTGTTTTGGTTGGACCACCTGGATCTGGAAAAAGTACACAGGGTTTAAAAATTAGGAATGATTTTAATTTTCAAAGAGTTTCAACAGGAGATGTGTTTAGAGAATATTTTAGGGAACATAATGATTTTCAGGGGGTTTATACAAAACAAAATTTAGATAATGGGGTTCTTTGTAGTGATGAAATCATGAACCAGTTTGTTGCAGATGAAATACTTACCCCTGTAGGTGAAAGATTAATTTTAGATGGATATCCAAGAACTTGTGCTCAAGCTAGAGCTTTTGATTTATTAATGAGAAAAAGAGGAGAAAGATATATTATAATTCATTTTAGTTTGAAAAATGATGATATGATACTTGAAAGAATTTTATTGAGAGGAGAGAAAAGAGAAGATGATTCAGAGAATATTATAAGAGAAAGACTTCAAACTTATAGGAAAGAAGCAATGACCCTTATCCCAACTTTAATAAAAAATAATCAATTCTTTTTAGAGATTGATGCTTGGCAATCTCCCGAAAATATTTATAATCAAATAAAACCTTATTTGCAAGCATTATTAGAAGAATGATAGAAGTTCTTAGATTAAGTCATAGGATTGGAAGAGATCCAAGATTAAGTACACATGTGATTTTAACTGCAAGAGCATTTGGTGCAGAAAAAGTTTATTATTCAGGGGATCATGATAAATCTTTAGAGGATTCAACTGATAAAATAGTTTCAAATTTTGGTGGTCCGTTTGAGATTGAATATGTTAAGAACCCATTAAAATTAATTGACGATAAGAAAAAAAAGGGTTTTCAAATTGTCCATTTAACAATGTATGGGAAAAACTTTGAAAAGTTGAAATTGAAAAAAAAAGTTTTAGTTGTTGTAGGATCCGAGAAAGTTGAGAAGGAATTTTATGAAATCTGTGAAAATATATCTGTTGGAAATCAACCACATTCTGAAGTTGCTGCACTAGGAGTTTTATTATATAAATTTTTTGGAGTTAAGAAAAAGTTTATGAATCCTAAAATTATTATTGAAGGATTAGAAAAAGGAAAGAAAATTACTAAAATTTAATACCCTATTGAAAAAAGAAAAATTTAAGAAATGCAATGAGTTTCTGGTTCTGTTGATGAAACAAAATATTAAAGATGCTTATAACAAATTAGGTCATGAATATTATAAGGCAAGGAAATATAAAAAAGGAATAAGTCATTTTTATAATGAATGTCTTGAAATGCCAACAACTTTGAGATTATTAGGTAATGTTAAAAGTAAAAAGATTTTGGATGTTGGTTGCGGACCAGGAATTTATGCAAGAATATTAAGTGAAAATGGTGCTAAAGTAAAGGGGATAGATATTTCTAAAAGATTAATAGAAATTGCAAATAAAGAAGCACCAGAATCAGAATTCACAATTGGTAATGCTGAAGAATTACCTTACAAAGATAAAGAATTTGATATAGTTATGTCAGCATTAATGCTAGGGCATATTGAAGATTGGAACAAAATCTTTTCAGAGATTAAAAGGGTTCTTAAACACAAAGGAATTTTTGTATTTTCTATTAATAATCCGATAGTTCTAAAAACTGTGAAAAGGAACTGGTTCTTTAAAACATTTGATGAAATTACAGATTATTTTAACGAAGGGTGGATACATTCTAAGTGGAGTGGAGAAATTACCGGACAAAAAACATCTACAGTGGTGTCTGAACATCATAAGACTTATGGAACTATCGTAAGGGTAATATTAAATAATGGATTTGAAATTCTTGATTATGAAGATTCTAAGCCAATACTCTCATCCAAAAAAAATTATCCAAAACAATATATAAAAACAATAAACAGACCTAATTTTTGCACTTGGAAAGTTCAAAAGAAATAATTAGAAAAAGAAAAGTTTAAAAATAAAGAATTCTAAGTTTGTAAATAATGGAGAGAGGTGTTGTATTTGTATTAGTGATTGTTTTGCTTAGTGTTTCTGTTTTTGCACATGAACTGAGTTTAAGTCTGGAGAGTGAAGAAATAGGAAATGGGCAACCAGTTTTAGGAACTGTTACAATCGATTTTGATGGGAGAGTAGATTTAGAGAGTAATGTTGAAGTTTATATTGATGATGAATTAGTTGGTACTTATCCAATAAGTGAACTTTTAAAAGATAAGGTCTATGAAGTCTTGCCTCCTGTGATGGGAACTGTAGGAAGAGAGTATAATGAACAGGATTTTGATTTTTCATCTGAAGGGGTAAAGATTTTTGGAATTAATGTAACTTCTGATGTTTATACAAAAAGAGATTTTAGAGAGATAAATAGTTTTTCTATGAAGTTAGAAGGAAAGAGTAAATCTGGAAAATTTCCAACTTCTGTGAGTGTAGATATTGGTTATGATAATAAAACTGAATATACTTATGTTGGAACACCAAAAATAGGATTTATTAATTTAAAAAGTGATTATGTAAAACCAAGTGCTCAAACTAGAGAGAAATTTATTGGAGAAGGAGATATGTTTTGTCAGGAAGTGGAATTAGAACCAAGTACAAGATATTCTGTTAAAGCAAATGTTAAGAAAGAATCAGCTAATGTTAAGTTGTTTGGTGCAATATTAGATGATGCAAGGATGAGACCTGTGGATGTAGAAGATTGTAACCCTACATCTGATGAGATTAGATGTTGTGAATTAGGGGTTCAAAACAGTATGCAAGAAGTAAGTTGTACATATGATCTTAAGGTTGAAACAAAAAAGAAAGGGTATGTATGTGTATTTCCAAAGGGGGATAGTGAAGATGAGCATTGGTTTAGAATAAAATCAGATACAGATTCTTCTGTAAATACAGGATATATTAATGGAAGGAAAAATGCTTTAGATTCTTATATTTTTGCTGCATATAGAGATTATGAAAAGGAATTAAATGGTGTTAAAATTATAAGTTCTAGTGAGGATGATAAAGATCCGTTTATTCTTGCTTTAGAAAGAGCAAAGAGAAATTGTGGTGATAGTTGTGTTATCCCTATTGCAATTTCAAGTTTAACTAAGGGAATTGTAAAAATGAGTGATTTAAGTTTAGATATAATTTTAGGTGGTGCAGGTGAGGTAATAAGTTCATTCCAAGATATGCAAATAAGAGGTAGTGGTGCACTTTATGATGGAGAGTTGGAATTAGATTTATCCAAAACTTATACTAAGGCACCTTCAAGAAGATATAGAGATTATTATATTTATGTAGTGTTAGAGGGATCTGAGAGTGATGAGGTTTCATTTACTACTATTGAAGCACCTGAACCTAATCTTGATGTTTCTTCTAAGAAGGTTGGTGTGAACCAAGATGTATTGTTTGATGTTAGGGATGCTGATTCAGATTCTGATATTATAAGTTATTCTTGGGATTTTGGGGATGGGACACAAGGAACAGGATCTGTTGCCGTACATAAATATACAAAACCTGGAAATTATATAGTAATTGTTAAAATAAGGGATCAAGAAGGGCATGTTGGAACTGAAGCTGTGAAAATTGTTGTAGAAGGGGAAGTAGAAGAAGCACCAAAAGATTTTGGAGAAAAATTGAATAAAGCAATTACTGATGTTGAGACTGCTATCTCTTCTTTATCTTCATATGATTCTGAAGCTGTGGAAATATTGGGATTATCTGAACAAATGAATAATGCACATTCAAGTTTACTTTTAATTAAGAGTGGGGCTAATGGAACAAGTAATGAAAGTAGTCTTTCTAAAGAAACTGCATTAAATGGAATTTTAAGTACTGCTGTTAAAAATCTGGAAATTCAAAGTACAAGTTTTGATGGAAAAATTAATAGTTTGGATTTAGTTCCGAGTGCAATAGAGTTGATGAGAGGTGAAATTACTGAGGTTGGTTATGAGAAACAATTATTTTTGGCACAAAGAAATATTGTTGTTAATTCTGGAGCGAAATATGTTACTGTTACATATTTATCAGGAAATGAAGATAAGTTTGTTATAATCAAAAAAGAGATAACTGGCTTTGGAGATGTTTATGAATTGATGCCTTTTGGGATTAATGTTAGAGAGGTTTTAACTCCGGGGCATAGTGAAATTGGAACTAATATGCTTAAATTTTCCGGGGTTCAAAGAGTAAGTTATATTATTGAAGAAGCAGATATGACATTAATAAGTAAAATTAAAAGTTTAGTTGTACCACTTGACCTTTCTTCTTTTGAAGTTAGTGATGAACCTGAAATATTAGATGATTTGTTTTCATGTGGTGATAATATCTGTGCAAGAGGATTTGAGGATCAAGATAGTTGTCCTAGTGATTGTGCTAAAGGATTTCCTTGGTGGATAATTGTTGTAGGTTTATTACTCATATCTGGAGGACTATTTTATATTTATAAATATAAGGGACCTGGTAATTTAAATTCAAGTAAATCTTTATTTAAAAAACCGGAAGATAAATTGGCTTTAAAAAAATTTATTAGAGACTCCTTAGGAAAAAGAATTCAAAGAGAACAAATAATTCTTGCTTTAAAAAAGAAAGGGTGGACGGAAGCACAGATAAGAGAAGGTTTTAAACCTTAAGTTAGATAAGAGGTTTTAATTTCAGAGTTTATATGTTCTTTGCATCCATTAAATTGATGTTTCTTTCTTCATATTTTATGTTTAATTTATTCACTTAAAATGGGTTCTTTAAATAATACTTTCTTTAATTGCATAATAATAAACACGGAACTTGAAACTAAAATTATTAAACCCCAATCTAATAATGTCAAAGGGACTGTTTTAAACAAACCATTTAAACCATAGATTACTAAAATTTGCAATATGAATGAAATTAAAACAGAACCAACTAAAAACTTATTATTTAGTGTTTCTTTTAAAGGAACATTTCTACAGTTAAAAACATTAAACATTTGGAACATTACTAAGGTGGTAAAGGCTATTGATTGAGCATAAATTAAATCTCCCTTGTTAATATACCAAACGAATAATGAAAGTGTTCCTATACATGCTAAAATACCAGGAATTATTAAATTAAAAAGTTCTTTTTTTTCAATTATATTGTTTTTAGGATTTCTTGGTTTACTTTTCATTACACTTTCTGAAATTGGATCTTCAGTTAACGCTAATGCAGGTAATCCATCTGTAATCAAATTAATCCATAAAATATGAATAGCTAATAATGGTAAAGGTAACCCAAAGAGAATTCCAATAAAAAGCACTAATAATTCACCTAAATTACTGGAAAAAAGATAAATTATAAATTTTTTTAGGTTATTAAAAATTCCTCTTCCTTCTTTAATAGCATTAACAATTGTACTAAAATTATTATCCAAGAGTATCATATCGGAGGCTTCTTTAGCAACATCAGAACCAGAGCCTACTGCCGTACCTATATCAGCATACTTTAGTGCTGGGGCGTCATTAATACCATCTCCAGTCATTGCAACTATTTCTCCTTGATCTTGTAAGAGAGTTAAAATTCTTACTTTATGTATTGGAGTTACTCTTGCAAATATAGAAACTTGTTCTAATGATTGAATTAATTGTTTATCAGAGAGATGTTCAAGTTCTTCACCGATAATAACCTTACCATTAATCCCAATTAATTTTCCTATTGCTTCGGCTGTTAATGCATGATCACCAGTAATCATTATCACCCTTATTCCTGCAGTTTTACATTCTTCAATAGATTTCTTTACTTCTTCTCTTGGAGGATCAATCATTGCCATTAAACCTACAAAAACCAAGTCACTCTCTTTATCACTTTTTGAGTATGCAAAGCCTAAAACTCTAAGTGTTTTTTTTGCCATATTCTCATACTGGAAAAGAATATTTGATTTTTGTTTAGAATCCATTAATCTTATTTGATTTTTATTTATAATATATTTACATCTAGAGAGAATTATTTCTGGAGCACCCTTCATATATAAAATATTTTTACCTTTTACTTCATTTATTGTTTTCATAAATTTGTTATCAGGAGTGAATGGTACTTCAGAAATTCTCTTATAATTATAGATTAAGTTTGCTTTTTTAGCCGCAATTAAAATTGCTTTCTCCGTTGGATTAGATGAATTCTCTAATGTTGCATTATTACATATTGAGGCAACCTCAAAAATCTTGTAGAAATCTTTTGGATTAATTCTTTTATTTTCATAAATAAAATCTCCTTTAAATTCATATCCAACCCCCGTAACTTCTATAAGCTGATTATTAGAATAAATATGGGTAACGGTCATTTCATTTTTTGTTAATGTTCCTGTCTTATCTGAACAAATTACTGTTGTAGAACCTAGTGTTTCAACAGAAGGTAATTTCCTAATTAATGCTTTTTGTTTTACAAGTTTTTGTGCTCCTAATGCTAATGAAATTGTAATTACCGCAGGTAAACCCTCTGGTATTGCAGCCACTGCTAAGGCAATAATACTTAAAAAAAGTTCGGAAATTTCAAAACCGCGTATTAATCCAATACCGAATGTAATAAGACAAATTATTAAGATAGTATATGTAATATTCTTACCCAATTTATTAAGTTTAATTTGTAATGGAGTTTGTTTTGTTTTTGCTTCTTTTAATTGTGTAGCAATTTTTCCAAGTTCTGTATTTATTCCAGTACTAATGACTATAGCTTTAGCATGACCTAGTGTTACGGTAGTTCCGGAGAATAACATATTATTTTGGTTTGAAATGATACATTCGGAATTTATAATTTGGTCAGTTTTATGTACGGATGTTGATTCTCCAGTTAAGGAAGATTCATCAATCTCTAATGCAAAACTTTCAATTATTCTTGCATCGGCTGGAACAAAGTTTCCTTCTTGAAGAATAATTATATCACCTGGAACTAATGATGTAGCTAAAACTTCTTTGATTTTTCCATCTCTTAAAACAGTTGCTAAAGGTTTTTGCATACTTTTTAAAGCTGCAATTGCTCTTTCAGCCTTGTATTCTTGAACATATCCAAAGATGGCATTTAATATTAGAATGAAAGTAATAATAAAACCATCAGTCCATTCTTTTAATAAAAAAGAAATTAATGCGGCAACAATTAAAATATATATAATGAAACTTTTGAATTGTCCAAAAAATAATTTTAGTTTTGAAATGGAATTATCTTGTGGTAAGATATTTTCTCCAAATTTATACTGCCTTTTAGTAATTTCTTGTCTTGTTAACCCATTCATTGAAGAATTTAATAATTTTAAAGTTTCTTTTACAGTTTTTTGATAATACATCATTTAGATAAGTTAATTTTTATATTTAAAATTATGGTCTTCCGATGGAGTCATATTTGAAACCTATTTTTCTCATTCTCTCTGGATTCCATAAATTTCTAGAATCGATTATAACTTTAGGATCTTTCATTAATTTAAAAATTTTTTCAAAATCTGGATTTCGAAACTGGTTCCATTCTGTCATTAAGATAATTGCATGAGAGCCTTCAATTGCATCGTAAATAGATTCGGTATATTTTATAGAATCATCTGAGAGTATTTTTTTAAAGTTGGGCATCCCTTGGGGATCATATACATTGATAATTGTACCATGAGATATTAATCTTTTAACTAAATCTATTGAAGGTGATTCTCTAACATCATCAGTATTAGCTTTAAATGATAATCCTAAAACCGTAATTGTTTTTCCTGTAATTGGACCAAGCAAATTTTTTAGTTTATTAAATGGTACTTGTTTTTGTAGAATGTTTCTCTCTAAAACTGCTTGTAACATAACAGGATTTATGCTTGATCCAGTATAAGCTAAAGCACTAACATCTTTTGGAAAACATGAACCACCAAATCCCGGACCAGGGAATAAAAACTCTTTTCCAATTCTTTTATCAGAACCAATGCCTTCACGGATTTTAGTTATATCAGCACCGTAAATATCGGCAATTGCGGAAATTTCATTCATCATTGAGACTCTTGAAGCTAACATTGAGTTTGCAGCATACTTCGTTAATTCCGAAGTCACTCTTGACATAACGATTATTTTATTTAAATCCTTTCTTCCATAAGGTTCAAATAATTCTTTTAACTTCTCTTCAGAATAAAACTCATTACAACCTAAAACAATCCTTTCTGGTTTTTGGAAATCTTCTATTGCTCTACCTTCTGCTAAAAACTCTGGTACAGAGGCAACATAAAACTTTTTATTTGTTTTATTTTTAATTATTTCCTCAATTTTTGTTCCAGTGTTAGGAGGAACTGTACTTTTACAAGCAATGATTTTATTATCAGTATTTATATATTTACCAACTTCTTCGGCTGCTTTAAAAATAGAAGTTAAATTTGCTTCTCCGTTATCTGATTGTGGTGTGTTTACTGCTAAAAAAATTATTTCAGAATTTTCTACTGCTTCCTTTAAGTTAAGGGTAAATTTCAATCTTTTAGCTTTTATATTTTCTTTAACAAGTTCTGATAACCCTGGTTCGTAGATGGGAATAATACCACTATTTAATTTTTCAATAATTTCTGGATTAATATCAACACAAATCACATCATTACCTAGATTTGCAATACATGTTCCTGAAACCAAACCAACATAACCACATCCAACTATTGCAATTTTCATAAAAAAGGGGAGTTTTTAAGTGTTATAAAGATTATTGTGTTTTTTTGAAGTAATTTATGGTCTCTTTTAGCCCTTGTTCTAATGTGTAGTTTATTCTAAATCCATATTTCTCTAATTTTTTACTTGATAAAGAATTTCTTTTAACTTCCCCTTTAATTTCATCATCATATAAAATTTTAGAATTTGAATTAGATAAATTTTTTATCATTTTTGCTAATTTATTTATTGTGATTTCTCTTTCAGTTCCGATTGTGAAAGTTCCGTCAAGTTCCATCCCTTTAATTAATCCATTTACTAAATCACTAACGTAAATAAAATCTCTTGTTTGTTCTCCATCACCAAAAATAGTTAAATTCTTATCTTCTAGCGAATTGTTAATGAAAATTGAAATAACTCCACCCTCACCTTTATCATCTTTTCTTTGTCTTGGCCCATAACAATTAGTAGACCTTATTATACAATAGTTAATTTCTTTTATTTTTTTAAACATTTCTAAATAATTTTCAATTGTAAGTTTTCCAACTCCATAAGGTGTGTTATGATCTAAATATGATTCTTCATTTAAAGGAAGATTATAATTTTTACCATAAACTGCTGCTGTGGAAATGAAAATTATTTTTTTAATTTTGTGTTTTATAAGTTCATTAATGATATTTAAACTTCCAAGAATATTTATTTCTGCATCATAAACTGGATTCTCTAAAGAAGTTCTTAAATTAATTTGTGCAGCCAAATGAAATACATAATCATAATTCTCTTTAAAAATTTCGTTTAAATCTTCCCTGATATCCTTTACTATTAATCTTGCTTTATCATTTACTTGTTCTTTTAAACCTGTTGAGAGATTATCAATTACAGTAACTTCATGTTTTAATTCAATAAGTCTATCTACTAAATGACTACCTATAAATCCAGCACCACCAGTGACTAAGATTTTTGCCATGAGATTGTGATATGATCCAGATTTAATAGATTTACTGTGTAGAAAGCTTTATATTTAATTTTAATGACACATATCTATATGCACCGGTAGTGTAACGGTTAGCATAGGAGCCTTCCAAGCTCTTGATTCGGGAGATTTAAACAAATTGTTTGAGTCCGAAAGTTCAAATCCCGACCGGTGCAGATTTTATTTTAGAATTAGTCTTTTATTACAGAAATCTTTAAAATCTCTTAAATTTCAAATTAAAATATGGGATTATTCTCTGATATTTTAAAATCTGATGAAACACTTTTTAAGAATCCTGTTGCTTTGGAATTTTCATTTCAACCAAAATTAATAAAATATAGAGAAGAAAAACAGCATTATATTGCATCTTGTATAAAACCTTTATTACAAGAAAGAGATGGAAGAAATTTAATAATCACAGGGAAACCAGGAGTTGGAAAAACTGTTTGTTTAAAACATGTTCTTGGAGAATTAGAAGAAGAATATTCTGAAGAGATCTTTTGTATTTATGTGAACTGTTGGAAGAAAGATTCACCTTTTAAAATGGTTTCTGAGATTTGCGAACAAGTGGGATATAAATGGGTACATAATAAAAGAATTGATGAATTAATTAAAGCTGCTGCTACAATCATAAATAAAAAATCTGCTGTTTTTGTGTTTGATGAAATAGATAAATTACAAGACCATTTGGTAATATATAATCTCCTTGAAGAGATTTATAAAAAATCTTTAATATTAATCACTAATGATGATGGATTTCTTTCAAAGCTTGATCAAAGGGTAAAATCGAGATTAATGCCAAATACTCTTAAATTTGAACCTTATAGTTTAATTCAAACTTCTGGTATTTTGAAACAAAGAGTAGAATGGGCTTTTTATGAAGAGGTTTTTAATGAAGAAATATTAGAATTAATTTCGAAAAAGACTTTTGAAAATGAAGATATAAGATTGGGCTTATTTTTATTAAAAGAGAGTGCTGAAATGGCAGAAGGTTTTGCAAAAAGAAAAGTTGAATTGGATCATGTAAATCAATCACTAGAAAAAATAAATGAATTTAAAACCAAGGATTTGAATTATTTAGATAAAAAAAAACAATATCTTTTAGAATTAGTAAAGAAAAATAATGGAAAAACAATAAATGAAATTTTTAAAATATATCAAGATGAAGGTGGTAGTCAAACTTATAGAACATTTCATAGAAAGGTAAAAGATTTAGAAAGCAAAAAATTATTACAACTAAAAGAAGAATTTAGAGGAAGTTTTGGAAGAGTTACCATAGTTGAGTATGATACTAACAAAAAAATAAATGAATTTTAAGCTATTTGAGAAATTAAATATTCTTTTTTTCAGTTCGGATTATTTTTTCGTCTTTTATTAGTGCTTTTGTTAATTTCATAAGTTTATCTACATAATTTTGTGTATTATCTCTTATCTCTTTAAATTCCCTTTCTGTTATTGTGCTTTTATCACCATGAGTTATTTCCTTTGATAATTTTCTTAATTGTTCGTAAAATGAAACAAGATTTTTATTCAATAATTTCCTTTTAACAAAATGTTTATCTAGCAATTCTGCAATGTGTTCAGGTGAAGGTGGCGTAATATGTTCTGCCATAAGTAATGCATGTGAAGCATCTACTATTGCCCAAAAGTGTGATTCTACAGATGCTAAAATACTTTGATTTGCTCTCCATAAATGTTCATATGATCTTGACATAACAGTATAAACTGCTTCTGGTGACGGTCTTATTTTTCCTCTAGCAAGTAAAACTTTTAAAGGTTCAAAAAAACCACCAACATCAATTAATGATTCTCCATATCTTAATACATTAATTACCATTGGTTCACCTGCTTTTATTTCAGCCCAAAAAGTTGTTAAGGTTACAGTTGTAACGTGAATTTTATCTCTGTTTTTTTCTTTTTCAATTAGTTTACTTAATTCTCCCCTGTACCATCCAATTAATTCTTCATCCCAATCTACAATACAGTCATCAATTATAATTAAGATATCAATGTCACTCTTTTTTGTAGTCTCATGTTTGGCTGTACTCCCAAATAAAACAATTGATTTAACTAAATTTCTAAACTTTTTATAGATTTTAGTTGCTACGT
>Ga0209542_10001840_pt1 | contig 49082 bp, 52 predicted proteins | sample RifCSPhighO2_01_FD_184028 | JGI IMG/M metagenome (GOLD analysis project Ga0209542, IMG submission 184028) | Soil microbial communities from Rifle, Colorado - Rifle CSP2_plank highO2_0.1 (SPAdes) (version 2) | ecosystem: Environmental > Terrestrial > Deep subsurface > Rock core/Sediment ...
ATTTAACAAAGCCCAAGAACTTGGAGTAAAAGTGCTGGACGAGAAAGAATTTTTCGATATGTTAGGATAAATACATGGATAAGGAGAAAGTCCTGAATTTAGCCAAACTGGCCAGAGTCGAGTTGAGAGATGAAGAAGCGGAAAGTTTGTCCCACGAATTTGATGCCATCCTTGATTATGTCGGGGAAGTGAAGAGGATAGCGATAACCGACAACCAACAACTAACAACCGATAACTTTTCGATACGAAATGTCATGCGGGAGGATACGAAGCCGCATAAGTCCGGTCTTTTTACCAATAAGATTCTGGCTCAATCTCCGGCAAGGGAGGGCGATTACATTAAGGTAAAGAAAATTCTTTAATGCCGGATATTTCTAAACTTTCGATTAAAAGTGCTCGTGCGGCTCTACACAAAAGGGCATTTTCGGCGCGCGAACTCACGAGAGTTTCACTAGATGCAATCGAAGAACAAGATAATGGCGTCCATGCCTTTCTGGAAGTTTTTGACGACGCGTTAGCGCAGGCGGATGAGGCGGATAGAAAAATCGCCGGCGGAGTCGATTTGCCACTTCTCGGTATTTCAGTCGCGATTAAAGATAATATGCTTATGAAAGGTAAGCGTGCTACTGCTGGTTCAAAAATTCTCGAAGGTTTTGTCGCTCCTTACGACAGTACCGCGGTTAAAAAGCTCAAAGAGGCTGGGGCTGTTATCATCGGCAGGACCAACATGGACGAGTTTGCCATGGGCTCTTCTACCGAGAATTCAGCTTATGGAGTGACTAAAAATCCTCATGACCTTGCGCGAGTCGCCGGAGGTACATCGGGCGGTTCGGCCGCAGCTGTCGCGGCCGACATGGTCATCGTTGCAGTCGGGTCTGATACCGGCGGCTCAATACGTCAGCCGGCAGCTTTCTGCGGCGTCGTGGGTCTAAAGCCTACTTACGGACGAATCTCCCGTTCCGGATTGATTGCTTACGTTTCTTCGTTTGATCAAATTGGTCCGTTAGCGAAGACGGTTAGTGATGCCGAAACAATTTACAGGACTTTGAAAGGGCAAGATTCTATGGATAGTACCGTTATATCGGAACATACTTATCCAATAAATAAAAAATTTTCTAAGACGATTGGTATTCCTCGAGAATTTGTTGAAAGTGAAGGTGTGGGAGATACGATTAAAAAAAATTTTCTGGAATCAATAGACAAATTTAAATCTCTTGGTTACGATGTTGTGGATATAGAATTACCTAGCCTAAAATACGCCTTAGCTACTTACTACATCATTATGCCCGCCGAAGCCTCTTCGAACCTGGCGCGTTTCGACGGTGTTAAATATGGTTTTCATAAAGACGGCAAAGATGGTATTGATGACTATTTCCAAACTCGAGGAACAGGTTTTGGTAAAGAAGTGCGGCGCAGAATTATTCTAGGCACTTACGTACTGTCGTCAGGCTATTATGATGAATACTATGGCAAGGCGGTTGAGGCAAGACAGCTCATTACCAATGAACTTAAATCTATTTTTGAAAAAGTGGATTTATTTCTTACTCCGACTACGCCTAATCCCGCGTGGAAAATCGGCGAGAAAAGCCAAACTCCCCTCGAAATGTATCTCGAGGATATATTCACAGTGCATGCCAATATCAGTGGATGTCCGGCTATCTCCATTCCATCTGGTATGACTGGCAACTTACCGTTAGGTATTGAACTGACCGCCGGTCTCGGACGAGAAGATAATTTATTTGCCGCTAGCAAAGAATTTCTAGGAGAATAAGATATAGATATGGCAGAAGAGAAAAAACCAACGAAAGCAACGGGAGACAGTGGCGACAGGAAAGCTATTGAACAAGCAGTCTTCTTACTGGTGGGACTTTTCCTCCTGGCAGCAATTATCACCGGTCTGCTGAATTATATTGAGAGTCTGGGATTAGGTACCCTAGAAAGCTTCTGGGCGAGAATAGTAGATTACTTTCTCACACGTATCTGGCCGATATGGAAGTTTATAGCGGCCATCGTGAGCATACTGGCGTTTGCCGGTATTATTCACAACTCTCGGAAACTCCAAGCTATCAATATCGAGGAAAAGAAAATTTTTAATCCTCTTCCCGAAACCTCCGTCCCGGTTGGAGATGAAGTGATAGAACCGAAAAACAAGAAGTGGGAGAAAGTCTTAAAGTATGCAAATTCCGACGATGCTTCAGACCGGCGGCTCTCCATCATTGAGGCGGACGTGATGTTAGAGGAACTTTTGCGTACCATTGGCTACAATGGGGAATCTGTCGGCGAGATGCTTAAGTCGGTTGATAAAAATGAATTTTTGACAATAGAAGACGCTTGGGAAGCGCATAAGGTAAGAAATGCCATCGCTCATTCGGGCGGAGATTTCCAATTAAACGAACGCGAAACAAAGCGTGTCATTGCTCTCTTTGAGAAAGTGTTTAAGGAATTTCAGGTAATTTAGATTTGTATAAATATAAAAAAGACTGTACAATGAGAGTTGTGTAGCGGGTTGGAGGAGTAGTACCTCGACAGGCTCATAACCTGTAGGCGTCCGTGCAAATCGGGCACCCGCAACAAGTGCGAAGAATGGCAATGCATTGAGCAGTGCCATTTTTCGTATTATAGTGTTCAGATGCCGGCATAGTTCAATGGTAGAACAGAGGACTCATAAGCCTCAAACAATGGTCCGATTCCATTTGCCGGCACCAAAATCTGACTTTCCTGTATTGCTGTGGATAATGTGGTTGTAGTATTGTTCTGTCACATGGGATAATAATACTATGCCAATGTATAGAAGTATAAATAGAAAATTTTTCAAGAGCTGGTCGCCACGGATGGCCTATGTCTTAGGATTCTTTGCTGCAGATGGGACAATGATTGCAAATAACAGAGGAGCTCATTTTATTGAGTTTCACTCGACAGATAAGCAGCTGATTGTGATGGTTAAAAATACCTTGGAGTCCGGTCATAAAGTTTCAGTTAGGAGTCCAAGAGATGATAGGCATAAAATAGCTTATAGGCTTCAGATAGGTAGTAAGGAGATGTTTGTGGATCTTTTGGCGTTAGGCTTTATACCTAACAAGAGTCTTACACTAAATTTTCCTATAATCCCAGAAAAATTTCGGAGAGATTTTATAAGAGGTTATTTCGATGGAGATGGCTGTATTTATTTTAGAAAACATAAAGTGAAAAATAGAAAGAAAGAGAAATGGGTATTTTCTAGTCGATTTACATCTGGATCTAAGAAGTTTTTATCAGAACTTCACACTCAATTAAGACCTATGCTAGAGAAGGGGGCTATTCACGATAAAATTAGAGGATTTGAGTTGGTCTTTAGTCATAAAGATAGTGTTGCTTTATATAAGTTGATGTATCATAATAACTGCCACGGTTTGTATTTGAATAGAAAATACAAACTTTTCCGTAAAGCGGTGAGTACTTTGTACGGAATAAAATAATGCGGCTGTAGCTCAACGGTAGAGCACCCGCCTGTCACGTGGGAGGCCGTGGGGTCAGCACCCATCAGCCGCGCATCAATATTTGCATACGTTAGAACGCGAATTTGATTTTGGTTGATTACTGGGGCAAGCTAGCCCGCGCATGTGTCCCGCCGAAGCCAAGGCGGAGGAGGATCGATTTTTCTGGCATACGTCAATAACTCACGATCGTGAACTGATAACGTATGTGTGAGGTCTAGCCTAAAACCGATATACTTTTAATATGAGTGAACATGATGAACATAAGCTATTTAAAGTAAAATCAGGACGCTATTATTAAAAATACTGATGGTAAGGCATTAATCCTAAGGTAGAACGGAAAATGGAAATTACCAGGTGGACGTCTAGAGGATGATAAAACTCCAAAAAAAGGACTGTTGCGAGAAATAAGAGAAGAAATGGGTATTAAAAATTGCAACCTTGAAAAGGTATTTTATTTGAGGTTGAATGAAAGCGGTAATACATACAGGGTCACTTTTTTATGCGACACTACCGAAGATTTAATTGCTTTAAGCGACGAACACACAGAATATATGTGGATTGGAAGATTTAGATAACCGCGACTTTATTTTTATGGAAACAAAAAATATATTAAAGAGAGCATTGCCTTAATGCAATAGCTTACGCAACTTATCCAAACTCAACTTATTGACATCATAACTTATATATGCTATCATTGTTATAGACTGGTGAAATTGAACAAAACCATTGCCTAGGAGGGCAAAAAATGAACCAAGCAGTCAGTCTGGGGGTCGTAGCAGTAGCAGTGTGGTTGGCGGGATATGGCGCGGCTATGATAGTCCAGCAGCACCACCGCTACGCCGCGGTTACGCGGCGTGGTGTCCGCCTAGCAGGTCGCCAGTTCGGGCGACTGATCGGGTGGATTTGGCACCGGTGGTATACCCAGATCATCTGGGCCGCCATTGGATCTGGTGTGACTCTGTACCTCCTGGGCCACCTAGGCCAGCGTTAAGGAGGAGTGGGGATATGGAAATTCCCCAAGGGAGCCGTCGGTACACGCCGCCGGCTCTTTTCTTGTTGTATAATAGTAGGCATTACTAGTATTTATAAATTACCTTGACAAATACAAATAAAGCTATCTGGGCGCTTCGTATTGGGGTGGCGGGGGAGTTCTTGGGTCATGGAGTTTTTGCTCTGCAGGGCAAGGAGAGTTGGATAGGGTGGTTTGCCAATTTTGGTGTGAATGATCCCGGTACTGCCGCCACGCTCCTTACTTTGGTAGGCACTATGGATATACTGGTGGCTCTCGTAGTGCTCTTTAAACCCATCAAACCCGTACTTTTATGGGCCGTTTTTTGGGGCTTCTGGACCGCGTTAATACGTCCAATTGTTGGCGAACCCATCTGGGACTTTGTTGAAAGATTCGCCAACTGGGGCGCACCGCTTGCTCTTTTCTTTCTGTTAAGAAATGGCAAATCGGAGTAAGTTGTGACTCGAGGATATTTTTGCAAAAAGACGGTCTAATTGAAAACTTCACTGTAGTGTAATATTATTTTCTGGTACCAATCAATGCCAAGATAGCTCAGTTGGTAGAGCACATCCATGGTGGGTCGCTCACCCTGCCCACTTGAAAAGTAATTTTCTAGTGAATCCCGAATAACGGTCAAAAGCCCCAAGGCCAAGACCGTGGCGCCTAGCGCCCGAACGACTGACAAGGGTTCGCCTCTGGCGAAAAGATACAGTCTAGCCCTCTTATAAAGAGAAAAAGAGGTCCAAGCGAAGGATGAGGTCCCGGGTTCGATCCCCGGTCTTGGCTCCATAATGTTTTAAATATGGATGCTACACTTAGGGGATGGATGAGAAAAAATTCAAAGACCAGATATCGTTTATCCCGCGATTAGAAGGCAACTTGTCTCAAGCAGAAATTGCTCGATATGACAATGTAATTGTCGGGGGGATGGGAGGTTCGGCTTTACCGGCGAAAGTACTTTTCTTTTTGGACCCGACCTTCCCGCTCTGGCTTCATGACGATTACGGTCTGCCAGCAAAAAACGAGGGTAAGACTCTGTACGTGGCCAGTTCGTATTCAGGTAATACAGCCGAGACATTAAGTTTCGCCAAAGAAGCATTGGAGAAAAAGCATTCCACCGTGACGATAACGTCGGGAGGCACGCTTCTGGAATGGACTAAAGAAAATGGCATACCTTATATTCTTGTGCCTCAAGGATTTTATCCAAGAGATGCGGTTATTTACATGCTGCGCGCGCTTCTCTACGTCTTGAAGCGGGAAGAACTGTTCGAGAAGCCACCAGAAGGTTTTATCGATTATCAAAAAGTTTACGAAGATGGTCGTGTGTTTGGCAATCATTTCGCAAAGAAAATTCCGCTAATCTATGCGTCAAGGCAAAATCAAGTTCTGTCTTATATTTGGAAGATAATGTTAAACGAAACCGGAAAAATTCCGGCCTTCGCCAACCATTTCCCTGAACTTGCGCACAATGAAGCGCAGGGTCTTATCCCTAAGACAGCAGGACCCGTAGCCCGGCATCTAAAGATTCTGCTTCTTTTGGATAGGGAAGATGACGAGCGAATACAACGCGGGATGAAAGTTTTTCAACAACTCGCTTCTGCGCAAAGTGTTAGCATGACTTTCGTTGAACTTCCTTCTGGCAAAATAAACAAATTTCTTCATGCATTGGTCGCCGCCGGAGGTGCGGCGCATGCTGTCGCGGAGCTCGATGGAGTCAAGGCAGACGGGGTCCCGTTTATAGAATTATTCAAGAAATCGCTGTGAGTCGGATTACCTTGACCGATAGGGTATGGGGGTATATAGTAGTTACGCAATCTCTTCCATGAAATCTTTATTCACAACCATCTTGCTTGTTAGCTTTGTCGGCATAGGTTTTTTGGGCTTTGCCGGCATGTATCATAGTAATCAACAAAATCACAACGATGGTTGTATTTGGGCCACGTCTCAAGGAATAAATTGCCCGAAGCAGAGCAATCCCATTAATTATCTTACTTTGCATCTCAATGCCTTTAAGGATTTTTCTACCGTCATCTTCGACAATGTCGCGACAACACTTCTGATTTTTTCCTTGTTTATAGTTGGAGCTACCTTGGGCATTTTATTGGAAAATTTAGCGCCACCGAAACTTAGTCTCGCATATCAACGACTTAAACGGTCAGATTCGTTCCATTCGTCCTTTCAATACAAACTTATTCACTGGCTTGCGCTTCACGAAAATAGCCCGACTATCTCCTAGAACGCCGATGTAAAACCGTTTGTCGAACGGATTTGATGTCGCGCGTCCATACTCTCTCTGTCAAAGGGTTGTCTTGTATTATAATTTCCATTAACAACATGAACAAAATCATTATCGGCACCGGCATCGCGATACTTGTTCTCGGCGGGCTTGTCTGGATTGCGCGTCCCGGTTCTCCAAACGGCGCCACATCGTCTGCAAAAAGTGGCGAAGCATTGGCCATAGAAGAAGCAAACAATTACGACTTCGGCATCGTCTCAATGGCAGCCGGAAAAGTTAAACATCAGTTCAAAATCAAAAATACCAGTAACGAGGTGGTCACCATCAATAAAATCTATACTTCGTGCATGTGCACGACGGCTTCGCTTACAGCCGGAGGCAAGCAATTCGGACCATATGGCATGCCAGGTCACGATGCTATCCCAAGAATAGACCAAACGGTTACTCCCAACGAAGAGGTAGTCGTCGAAGTTATCTTTGACCCGGCAGCACATGGTCCTGCCGGTGTTGGCCGAATTCAAAGGGCAATCACCGTAGAAAATGACGCCGGGCAACCCATTGAATTCCAGTTCGTTGCCATGGTCACCCCTTAACCCGTATGAACAAAAAACTTGCGATTCTTATTGCTGTCAGCGTCCTACTGTTCGGGGCCGTAATTTTCTTCAAGGTTGGTAACATCGGTACAACCGCGCTTTGGAATTTGAGCGGTGAGGGGAAATGGCTTCTACCTCTGGTGGGAATCGCGGCCTTGATAGACAGTATCAATCCGTGTGCGTTCGGAATTCTTCTGCTGACAATCGCTTTCCTTTTGTCCATCGGCAAGATACGATCCGGTATCTTGAAAATCGGCGGCGTCTATATTCTCGGCCTATTTACGGTCTATATTCTTATAGGCTTGGGAATTTTTCAGGCGTTGCACATTTTCAACACGCCGCACTTTATGGCAAAAGTGGGGGCCGTGCTTCTCGTCGCGCTTGGTGGCATCAATCTCATCAACGAGTTCTTTCCGTCATTTCCAATTAAGATTCGCATTCCGCAAGCGGCGCACCACAAAATGGCCGAACTCATGAACAAGGCTTCGCTCCCAACCGCTTTCCTTCTGGGTACACTGGTGGGGCTTTGCGAATTTCCCTGCACTGGTGGGCCGTATCTCATGGTATTGGGGCTTCTACATGATCAAGGGACGTATCTTACCGGAGTCGGATACCTTCTGCTCTATAATCTGATCTTTATATTGCCTCTTGTGGTCATCCTGTTTATTGCGAGCAATAATGCGCTTCTTGAGAAAGTACAGGCGTGGAAAAAAGCCGAAACACGACACATGCGAATGTGGGGCGGCGTGGCCATGGTCGTCCTCGGTCTCCTCATATTTCTCCTCTAATCAATAATTACCATGACTGCCAAACGACAATTAAAACTCGGAGACATGGTCGCCAAGATTGCCAAGACGCTTCACATACCTCATTGCGAGAAATGCGAACGGCGCCGCCTTATACTCAATGAGATTAAGACTTTAGGCGTGAGAGAGACAATCAGGAGACTAAGAACCGTCAGACTCTCTGAACCCAAAGAGAGCTCTGGCCAGTCGTGGTCGGTCGAAGAAATAATAAAAAAGATGGAAGATTGTTGTGACGAGAAATAACTACACTATTATGGAAAACGAAAATAAGGATAACCCGTACATATTGCCAATAGCCGTCGTCATTGCAGGAGTCATGATTGCCGGATCGTTAATCTATAACGCCGGCGATAGCGTACCGCAGACAAAAGCCATAAAAGATGCAGTGTCGCTAAACAACGCAAATGGCATAGTGCTTCCGGTCACATGGGGCGACCTCGGGTCGAGGATTGTTAGCGCCGGTGTGATTGATGCGGTCAAATTCAAAGCCATATACGGAGAGAGAGAGGTCTTGGACAATGACGGTAAACTTAAAATTACTAATGAAAATGCAGGATATCTCTTGAATCTGTTTTGGGCACTCGGACTGGCAAGTAAAAATCCGATACTGGAATCAGGTGAGATGACGAACCCGAAATATAGAGGCGCTGGAAACTTCGCATCAACGGGTGGGTGGACAATTGCACAAAGCAATGCGATGAACCACTACAGTCGCCACATATTTTTCGATTTGACTCCTGAACAACAGACTCTGGTGGACAAAGTCTCTCGTGGAATATATAGACCGTGTTGCGGGAACTCCACTCACTTTCCGGACTGTAATCACGGCATGGCCATGCTCGGACTCTTGGAGCTTATGGCATCACAAGGCGTGAATGAAGAGGAAATGTGGAAGACGGCGCTAGCTGTAAATTCCTACTGGTTTCCAGATACTTATCTTACCATAGCAGCCTACATGAAAGGCAAAGGAGTCGATTGGAAAGATGTAAACCCGCAAGAAATGCTCGGCGTTGATTATTCAAGCGCACAGGGATATGCGAAGATTGCCGCTCAAGTCGCCTTGCCCTCACAACAGGGGAGTGGAAGCAGTTGCGGAGTATAGCTTATCCACAACATGTTTGACAGATAGGGTATGGGGGTATAAGGTATAGGTATGTTAGATCAAAAACTGAAAAAGAAGGCTATTCACCGGGCTAAAATCATTCGCGGCCAGCTTGATGGTCTGATAAAAGCGATAGAAAAAGAACATTATTGTATCGATCTGATAACACAATCTCGGTCAATACAATTTTCTTTAAAAAGTATGGATAGAGTACTTCTGGCTAACCATCTTCATAGTCATGTCAAACATATGCTCAATGACAAAAAACAAGAAGGCAAAGCCGTTAAAGAACTTATTAATCTGTACGCGTTATCAAATAAATAAAAATTATATGGGACGACTGCCATTAAAAAAGAAGAAATAACATATACCTGTCCTATGCATCCGGAGGTGCAGAAGACTGAACCCGGCAAATGCCCGGGCTGTGGGATGGATTTAATTCCCGCCCCCGCTGCAGCTCCAGCGGCCAAGCGTGCTCATCACGAAACCGCCATGACCAACCCGGCAATTGCAAAGCAGATGGAAGCGGATATACGGCGCCGGTTTTTGATTTCACTCTTGCTCTCCATCCCTATTTTCTTATATTCGCCGGTCGGTATAAATATTTTCAAATTGAATTTACCGACACCCATTCCTGTCAATTGGCTGCTCTTGGTTCTCACCACGCCAATCGTTTTTTGGGCCGGCTCAATCTTTATTACCGGTACTTACTACTCGCTCAAGGCGCGCAAACTCAACATGGCAGTGCTTATCGCCACCGGTGTTTTGGCGGCATATCTTTTCAGCATACTGATTACTCTGATTCGTCCGGACAGCGAAACATTCTTTGAAGCCGCGGCTCTCTTGGTCACGTTCGTACTTTTTGGTCATTGGATGGAAATGAAAGCACGCAAGGGGACATCAGATGCATTACGAGCTCTCTTTGACTTAGTACCTCCGCAAGCGATAGTGATTCGCAACGGCCAAGAATTCACCGTTCCCAGCGCAGATATTGTCAAGGGTGATATTGTCGCGCTTCGTCCTGGCGACAAGGTGCCGGTAGACGGCCGGGTCAGCGATGGGGAAAGTGCCATTGATGAATCCTTAGTTACCGGTGAATCTATCCCAATTACTAAAAAAGTCGGAGACAAAGTTGTCGGCGGGTCAGTCAATCTCACCGGTAGAATACAGTTTGAAGCCACTCAAGTCGGTTTGGAAACAGTTTTGGCGCAAATCATCAAAATGGTGGAGACGGCTCAAAACTCCAAGGCGCCTGGTCAAAGAATTGCCGATCTTTGGGCTGGACGGTTAGTCATGGTGGCCATTGGCTCGGGCTTAGCCGCTTTTATCGGCTGGTATTTTGTCGGCAATGCGAGTTTACTGACGGCTTTGACGTTTGCAATCGCCACCGTCGTGATTGCTTGTCCGGACGCTTTGGGTCTTGCCACGCCGACTGCCGTTGCGGTGGGGACCGGCATTGGCGCGAAACACAATATTTTAATCAAAGACGCGGCCACGCTCGAGAATACTTCTCGCCTGACCGCTATTGTTTTAGATAAAACAGGAACTCTCACCGAAGGCAGACCAAAAGTCACCGATATATCGGGTTTTAACGGATTTCTACCCGATGAAGTATTGCAATTGCAGGCGGCTATCGGCTCGGCTTCCAATCATCCAATCTCTAAAGCCATTGTTGACGAAGCTCAAGCCCGGAAATTAAATATTGAAAAAATTTCCAACTTCGAATCCATTTCCGGCTCCGGTCTTAAAGGGGTTATTGGAGGTAAGCAAGTATTGATAGGTAATGAAAAATGGCTGATGGGTCAAGGCATTGATACCGAAAAGGGACATAATCAAATCAATAGCTTGGTCGCGCAAGGCAAAACGCTTAGTTTGATGGCGGTGGACAACAAATTGGCTGGGGTGATTGCTGTGGCCGATGCCGTCAAACCGAGTTCCCAAAAAGCGATTAGCGCGCTTAAAGATTTGGGCCTTGAGGTTGCCATGATTACCGGTGACCATATCAAAGTCGCGGAGTCGGTTGGAAAGGATTTAGGAATTGATCGGATTTTTGCCGAAGTTCTGCCCCAAGATAAGGAACGATATGTGAAAAAATTACAGGATGAAGGCAAATTTGTCGCCATGGTTGGCGATGGAATTAATGACGCTCCGGCTTTGGCTCGGGCTGACATCGGTATCGCTATCGGTGCAGGGACAGACGTTGCCATTGAAACCGGTAACATAGTACTCATGAAATCCGATCCTTATGATATCGTAACCGCCATACGACTCTCCAAAGCCACAGTTACCAAGATGAAACAAAATCTTTTTTGGGCGGCAATCTACAACATGTTGGCAATCCCTGTCGCCGCCGGAGTATTCTATAATTCTCTGGGTTGGACGCTTCGTCCGGAAATTGCCGCCCTTCTTATGTCCGCTTCATCCATTATCGTTGCAACAAACGCCGTTCTTCTTAAACGAGTTGAATCCAAATTAATCTTGTAATCTGTAATCTAAAATCGTATATTGAGTTAAAATATCAGTGGTATGCCGAAGTAGCTCAGCCCCAACGTAAAGTCGGGGAGCCGACCGAAGCGTCGGCTTTGGTAGATAAAATGGCTCACGTATATATTCTAAAAACGTCATCCGGAAAATATTACATTGGTAGTACTAATGATTTAAAAAGAAGGATAGATCAACATCAAAGCAAAAATCATACACATTCTACAAAAAGAATGGGAGAATTAAGATTGGTTTTTACTCAAGAATATAATACTTTAAATGAAGCTAGATCAGTGGAAAGAAAGTTGAAAAAACTTAAAAGAGGTGATTATATAGAGAAAATAATCAAAGAAGGTTATATTAAAATAAAGCCATAATTGCCGAAGTAGCTCAGTTGGTAGAGCAATCGCTTCGTAAGCGATAGGTCGCCAGTTCGATCCTGGCTTTCGGCTCCAGAATCAAACTCAAAGACATTTTTCCGGAATTTTCCCGCGCCGAATGCAATTCCCATTCTTATTTTTTCGCAGGGGGATTTGAATTGGAATGGGGTGGCAAAAAGGCGAGGGGCAACTTCCACTCCCTTCCTCAAAATATGTCTATCGCCATATGCATAGTGTAGGTAGTACAATCGTCTATGAAGTCGGTGTGAACCAATTTCAGAGAAACACCTTTTACACGTTTGTATTATTAGGAAAACTTCTTCTCCTCCTCCCGCTTCTTTTATAGATCACAAAAACCAAAATCAATACTACGAATATAATTATACTAAGATACGAAAGAGTATATGGCGCTGGGCTGTATGTGTAACTGTATAGTGATTTTCTTGCATTACCAGCCGAGTCATAAGCAATGATCGCCACTTTTACCGACTTATTTTGTTCGCGCAAGATATAAGTACCGCTACTCTGAACAGAAGGCGACCTGCCTTCTGTTACCTCATAGTACGCGATACCTGATTGTGTATCTGTAGTATTGAAAGACAAAAACTTTTTACCATCAAAAACCGATTCTTCTTGCCCCAAATAAATTTCAAAAGGTTCTGGCGGAGTCTTATCGTTTGAAGTTAAATTATTCCAATCATCAACAGACTGCGAGTCTAATTTTTTAGGCAAGACATCGATGACTAAATTTTTAACACTTACCTCGTCTTTGGTACCCTTGCCGTCATGTAGATAAACAAAAAAATTATCAGGTGTCAGAGTGATTTGGCCTACTTTTTGCAATTTCAAAACAATATTGAAAATAATCGCGTCCTTGGAGTTTAAATCAAGAGTGGTCCCACCAGCAAAAGAAATGCTTGTATTGTCGACCGATGGCAAAGGTTTGCCAGGCCAAAGAGAAAATATGGAACCCGCTGTATTGATATCAATAAAAGAAACTGACTCTGCTCCATAGTCAAGCCTTACACTGCCTTCAACCGCATTTATATTTTTATTTTCAGAATCAACATGGACACTAAACATTATAGTATCCCCAACAAAAAAATCTGAATGGTTTGTGTCTATATATACATTTGAAGCAAAAACTGAGCTCGGTAAAAATAGTGCGCTCCATAGCAGAATAATATATATTTTCTTGTTAGATATTTTCATGATTATTTTTTCCATTGATATAGCAAGATGGAGAAGTCTACAGAATCTACTTTTCCATCTTTATTCACGTCAACGTAGCTGTTTGCAAACGGCGGCGCTGTCTTCCAGAAGAAGAGGAGGATTGAGAAGTCAACGGAATTCACTTTACCGTCCCTGTTGGAGTCGGCGCTGTTCCCGGTTGTTGAAGTAATAGCAGCCGCCGGCTGGGAAGGCGTGGCACCTCCTCCTCCACCGCCTCCACCACCACCGCCTCCTCCACCCCCACCACTGGGAGGAGCACCAGATTCAGCTGTAAATTGTTCCGTTGATGCCGCCCAGTTAGTTTCAGCCAAGGCTCGCGCCTTAACTTTGAACCAATACGTTCCCGCTGCCGGCACGTCATCCAAAGTCAACGACAGGTTTATAAAGCTTCCGGCATTTATATATGCAGTATCTGATCCAGAATCTATATCATCACTACCACCACACAAATTATCTTCACTACTTACAATACAGTAAACATAGTAAAAGTCGCTTGCCGAAGTTCCCATATTGTCAATTCTTACATTGACAGTTATGGTCGGTATAACCTTGTCTGTGATTTCAATTATTTGGACGTCAGCCGGCGAGCTGGAAAGATTCCAATAATCATCTACTTCAACCGTTTCCCCATTAACGACGACAGAAACTTCTGTTTCCCAAACACCACCGACGGTGCTACCGCCAATACTATAGCTATAACTGTAGGTTCCGTCTGAGTCCTTAATCATGACGCCAGCTGGGACTTGGACTGTTCCGACGGAGTCAGTAATAACCACTGTTGGCAAAGAATCGGCATCCGTTGGGGTAGTCGCATAATTTAGGACCTGTAATTTTGCTTTATAAGCGGTGTTAACAGTGGTCTCTCCAAAATCGGACAAGGTCACCGTCCATCCGCTTTCGATTTTGGTAGCAAGAGTTGAAGTGGCAGTGTCAATATAAGATTGGGTGGCCAAGGAACCCGAATCAAGTCCGGCACCAGTTAGAGTACGGCTAATCGATGTCCAGACAGCCGAAGCCGTGTCAGCCACTAAAGTACCAAACGAAGTGAGAGTTCGACCGCTAAATGACCAGATCGAAGCAGGAAGCGTGGCAAACAAACTTGATGAAGCTGACAAAACAGCGGCCTCGGTGTTGGCGCCAATGACTGCCGAGAGAGAAGAAGTCGCTACTGTCAAACTTTCATCAACCACCTCTTTGATTGTGCTTGTTGAAACTACTGACCAATCAACGATAAAACTTTTATCTACTATAACCAAGTCTCCCCCTTGCACCGTCCCGCAAATCATAACTGACGGCCAGACACCGGAAGGAGCATTAAGCGCCGTCGTATAATTATAGTAATGCCAGCCATCATCATTGGCTGTCATTAGTGTGGTTGACGCTACTATTTCCGCATTAAGAGGATCAGTTATTCCGACAGTGCAATCTGTCGTAGTCGCGGCAAAATCATCATCAAAGACGAATTCGCCCAAGGTGACGGTGTCACCAGGAGCGATTTTCTGATAACTATCGGCAAATGCGACAGAAATTGAAAAAAAACCGAAAATTACAAAACAGCAAAATACAAAACCCGCCCGAACGTACCGTTCGGTACGGGCGGGTAAAAAGAAATGAAAATGGGATGTGCAATTCTTCATGAAATTTCTGCTCTACCGGTCAATGATAGTAAAATAATATCACACATAAGGCTTTCCACAGTAAAATCAACATCCGTTGCAGTAAAATCTGATACAATTAAAGTCGATAGATCCATGTTTTTACCAAATACAGATTCTTTTGTATTAATACGGAGGACAATCGTCAAAGCTAGTTTTCCTGTATTTTTACCCAATACAGATTCCTTTCTATTGATACGAAGGACAGTTGTTAAGCCTAGTTTTCCATCTGAGGCAGGAAATGTGTTAGCTTCTATCCCTCAATCAACAGATTGGGAACAGCCCAAAATTAAGGATCAGAGTAAACGCAACTTTTTGAAAGTGGCGAGCATCGCTGGTGCCGGTATCGTCGCTTCTCAACTCCTCTCACCTAAAAAAGCTCAGGCTTTCATAATGGGCAGTTCGCCGACGACTGGTGTAGTTGGTGTCAAGGATTCAACCAACGCAAGAATAAATCCCGCCACCGAAGAAACTGTCTCTTTGCTCTTAAAGACTTCAGATTTAACTTTTGATACCGGGTCTTTGCAGGTCAAAGTTACTTCTGTATCTGGCGAAGGTTCTAGCAGTTTTAGTGATTCTGGGAATGTGGCCAGAAGCGGCCTGGTAGATGGTGACCGACATGTTCAGGTCGATGTCTTGAGTTCGGAGCTGCCATCATCAGCTTCTACAGAGACAACGCTACAAACAATTTCTTTTGGTGGTTTTAAATTTACTCTTCGCCTTGCAACGGTTGATGAAGTCGATTACGTGGGGGAAGCGACAATTGGGACAACAACTTCTGCCGCATCATGGCGTATAAAAAAGGTCGACAGTACTTCTGGAATTATTATTCAATGGGCCGGTACGGGAGTTTTTGATCAAGTTTGGGATAATCGTACTTCTTTGAGTTATTCATAATAAAAAATATGGCGAGGATATCCACATTACAAAACTATAGACTACGAATTATTGTGTATACTATACATAAGATCATTTAGAAATTAAAATATATGGCACTCGACGCAACTAAGTGGGAAATTCGCCCCGATAAAAAGGTTCGCTACATCGGAGGCGTTCACGGCAACGCGGCCGCGAATTACGTCACGGTGCTGGAGCTTCACCGCTTCCTGCAGGACCGGGCTGACGACGGCACGATGTCTGCCGATGACTTCATAGACATCACGGTTCTGAATCCGACTGACAAGAAGTTCGAGACTATCATCCAGCTTCTGAACAGCTTCGAGCTGGACGATGCCTACACCACCCCGGCTTCCGAGTTCATCTACGGCGGTTCGATTATACAAGGCACGGGCGGCAGTGAGGCAATCTACGACGGCATCTCGATTATTGCCAACCGTGGCGTAGTAGTGAACGTCATCCAGAACAACGCTGTGCTGGCCAACAAGTTCTGGAACAACACGCCAGACGGTGAGAGTTTCAACGGCATCAACCCGGACGAGGCCAACGGTTTGGCAATGCAGTTCATGGTCAAGATCAAGACTGCCGGCGCGTTCATCGACAATGCCTCGCTCATCTTCACCACCCGTGAGTGGGGCAAGACCTATTCCGAATTCCGTATCCCAGCCACGGGTCGGGGCAAGAACTCGGTGCCGCTGACGTTCACAGACGACTTGAACAACGTCACAGCGATCGGCACCATCGCGGCGCTGGGCGACATCACCAACGTTACTGCCGGCTTCAACCTGATCGACGTCGACAATAACACAGTAAACGAGGAGTACTACTCCGAGTGGAATCGCGGCGCGAACAGCATCAACACCTTCTACGAATACATGAAGTGGCTGACGCGCAACGGCTTCGCCACCGAGCTTTACGGCATCGACGGCGAGCTTTTCCGAGGCATCACTCACTCTGTTGCTCACGGTGCCCCATCGGGTGGTGAATTTGTTGAAGGTGGAGCTACTCCAGTATCGTGGGGTTCTGGGGCTACGGCAGGAACAGGTCAAGTTCTCGCAAATGATACGACAGACAATATTATCTACATCCAGCTCTTAACAGGTGTTATTCCAGCCGCAAACTTAATGACACAAGGTAGCGTCACGGCCACGGCTAGCACGGTCACGACTCGCGCAGTATCGACGCCGATGTGCGGCCAATCGACCGGCTCCTCGCTGGTCGGCTCCTACGGCTTCGCCTTGGAGTCTGCCGACCTCGCGGTGAACGACAAAATCACGGCACTGGACGGTACGACCCGCCAGCCGCCGAACAACGTCACCTTCACTGTCGGCGGTGTGGCTTCCGGCTGGCGCGTTCTGGTCGGCCCGGAGAACGGTTCTGGCGGGCTGCTGGAAACCCAACTGTCCAACACGAATCTGTTGAGTGGCGCGACGGTAACCTCGGTGGAAGTTGATGAAGCAATACCTGCTAACACTCCCGCGAGCGGTACAATCCGCATCAAGCGCGCGGATGGTCGATTCACGCGGCACCCGTACTCGGCAGTCAATACCGGTACAAAGATTTTCACCATCACGTCGCACGACTTCTCAACGAACAACGCTAGCATCGGTGCAGACATCTACATCAGCTACATCGATGACGCTGCGTCGGACGTAACTATCGAGTTCAGCACCATTCAGTCGGGCGGCGCGCAGACACTCTACGTCTCGGCGCGGTTCGGCGGCACAGGGCCAGGCTATACTGACTCGATCAAGCCGGCGGCGACGACTGGTTCACTTGGAACGACGGGCGGATCGGCGACGATAAGCTCGGTTAGTGACGCATAAAATTATTTTGATAGGGTATGAAAAAAACTATAATAAAATGTATAGATTGCGGTTTTAAGTATTATGATGGCGATGTTCATAAATGCGTACAAGTTAGGGTTGTTAGTGCTGAAGAAAAACCTAAGGCCAGAAAAGTGGCCATAAAGACTCAAAAGGACTCTTTCAAAATATGGATGAATAGTTAATCCCCACACCTATTGTGGCATGGTAAAATAGATATACTATGGCGGCAATACGAGATTTTGCAGTAACAGAATACATAGCAGCATCCGCAAACTGGATACCAGAAATGCCAGTCCACGAGACAGGTGATGTTCTTGTTGCTTTTCTCGCAAAAGATTCTACAACAGGATGGTCAACTTCTACAGGATGGACAGAATATATAGATACGGCAGGGACTACATTTAATGCTGGTTGTCAGATGATTCGCGCTACCAGCGCTGCCGAGGTTTTTAACGTTACACTTACTAGCGAAACTGGACTTGTCGTTATAATTTCTGTTAAAGACTGTTTTGGAACTACCCTCGCTAATGCCCTTGACCTCTCCCCAGTTATTGCGACAGAGGATGCAACAATTCCCTATGCAGGTGTCGCCAGCCAGTCAACAACAAATGACAACTGTCTTGTCCTCTATGCTCTCGCGGGTGATGGAGGTATTTCCCCTACTGCCTATCAACCTGTAGTCAACCTTTTTAATGGAGATGCTACAAGTGGTTCTCTCGGTGTTGGGTATTCGTTCAAAAAGACCGCAGGGACTATCTCTACCGTTGATTGGTTTGGTCGGGGAAATGATGAGGCAAGGGCAATGTTGACCGCTTTAAGGTCAAGCGGAAGCGGGGAGAGAGTACCATATTCAGACCCCGCAATTTCGTCAAGTACAATGATCCGTCCTTTAGTCGGACTCTCAACCATGCAATCGGATTCATGGCCTACAAGCGTGTCAATTACCGCTTTAGGGGAGGATTTTGAGGCCAACTCAGTGTATGTCTATGAGATTGCGCCCTCATATGCTGATGATACGACTGATGCAAACGACCCTGGAACGGCTGATGTCACATGGAGCCAACACATTGGAGATATGATGTATTTTGGTAATTCTACTCCCTTCAAATCGTTATCGTTTATCACCTCAACTGCAGGAGCGACGGGTGTTGTCGTGTGGGAGTATTGGAGTGGTTCAACGTGGACAACGGCTCCGGGGATGTCAGGCGCGTTTACCGCCACAGGTGGTTCACGGGTAGCATTTACCAACAACACCCCCCCTACAAATTGGGCTACCAACGACCCTGGTATGGGACAGACGAAGTATTGGGTGCGATGCAGAATTACTACGGCATATACTACTATCGTAGTCCAATCGCAAATCAGGTTAAACGGGTATATCGCTTCCTATGTCGTAGCAACAGCATCAGGTGACGCAGGAACAAATCCTTACACGGACGCAACACAAGATGCAGGTGCTTCCTCAACGACCACCCTTGCAGGGTGTCAACTGAACTTCGGTGCTGCGGTGGATATGGACACGGGAATAATTATGGGGACATTTCAAGGAGCTTTAACCCGTGACTTCGGTGTTGATATTGCAAAACCCGCCTACAATGCAGGTGGGATACAGATAACATTTTTTGACACGAATAATAACTTATTAAGTTATAAACTCGGAGCAAAAGCGGCAAAATCCACCCTTATTGATGACCGTAATGTGTTTGCGATTGATTGGAATAGCGCAGCAACACAGTGGGCGATATGCGGAGCGATAGATAAGTCTGCGGTTACAAAAATACACTTTACGACTTATGGGTTTTATGGTGCGGCAGCAATTAGGTGGTCTATGTTGGTTCTGATGACACGGATAGGAATAGCCGGTGGTTCATCAAGCGTTCCGCTTGACCTTGATGACATACGATATGTGGCAAACGCTTCAACGGGTATTCTTCCGTTTATTAAACAAACAGGTACTTCTGCTCTTATTTACGCTCCCCTACAATTTGGTGGCGGCGATCCCGTGTTTGTTGATTGTAACCTCAATTCATTCCAATTTCCCGCCGTTTATGACGGAACGGATAATTTTGACTGGAATTGCGCGGCCAACGTAGCGGGGATTAAGTTTTACCCAAAGACAGGGGACAGCATTAAGTTTACTAACAGCGTATTCACTTCTGAATCAGCGTACAGATGGGAGTTTGATGCTTCCTCGGCAACTGACGCAACCCTTAATTTTTCAGGCACATCGGTTATCGGAGCGACAGTTACACTCCGCAATACAGGAACGGCATTTGATAACATGACTTTCATTTCCTGTCCGACATTCACCCAAAATGGGGCAACGATAACCAACTCCGCTTTTACCGCAACAAAGGTGGATTGTTCAAGCCCCGCTAACGCAGCTCTCATTTCCGACTCATCATTTATCTCAACAGGAACGGGTCATGGCATAGAAATCGGCGGGACGGCGGCTAACATGGAGCTCACTGGGGTGACGTTCACAGGTTATGCAGCCAGCGATGGCTCGACCGGCAACGAAGCCATATATGTGAACATCGGCTCTGGGTCGATGAGTATCACCATAGACGGAGGTTCTGCCCCCTCTATAAGAACCGCTGGGGCTTCAATCACGGTTATTGCGGGAGCAGTGAGTGCTTCGGTTAATGTCAAGGATTTGGACGGCGCGAATATTGAAGATGCACGTGTATTTGTCAAAGCCGCTACGGGTGGCCCGTTTCCATTTGATGTGACAGTAACCATCGTAAACTCTGGTACAACCGCTACTGTAACTCATACAACTCACGCTATGGCCACAAATGACAAGGTCGCTATTTCTGGGGCAAGTCTTGACGCAAATAACGGAGTGTTCACTATTACTAAAATAAATGACAATAGCTATAGTTATACAATGGGTAGCTCTCCGGGGAGTAGTCCAACCGGTACGATAAAGTGCACATTTGTTGTATTGAGTGGTTTAACTGATGCGAGCGGTAATATAACAATGAGTAGAGTATTCCCATCCGACCAACCTGTAACTGGCTGGGCGCGAAAGGCCACCGAACCACCGCCGTTCTATAAACAGTCGGCCATCGGTGGTTCGGTGGATTCCGATACAGGATTCTCGGCAAACGCGATTTTAATTGTAGACGAATAATATGGCTATTTCTATAAATTGGGCTACAAAAGTAATAAATATACCCCAAGATTATCTTACCGACTTGGGCGGGGGTATTTTCGAACTCAATGTGAATACTTTTCGTCTTGATCTTAGAGACATTGAAGATAATGAAGATGGAATACCTTTCCAGTATACGCATACTCACAATACCGAAGTGACGCTTGGGGGACTGACCCTTTCCAGGGTGGTTGAGATTATCGCCCCATATACCATTACCTTTGAAGACGGCCAATACGCTGTGAACCTGGTTGGCGCTAACAACAATATCGCTGATAGAACAAATGTTAATCAGGTATCGGTACGATCTAGTAACTCCGCAGGCATGGTTACGGTAAATTCTGGAAGTGGTCTTACTGCAGAGCAACACGAACAGCTCATGAAGACCCTCACAGTAGCCAAGTTCTTAGGACTCAAGTAATTCTTTCGCAAGGACCGTCCTTGCGAAGTCAGGCTTCAATAAAATAATTTTCCACAAAATTCTGGAATGATTGTGTGTCTTGAAAATAATCGGGGAAATTTTCTGTCTTGATTAAATTCTTCTCTACCCTATCTACACCAAGATAATCGAGATAGCTGGAATATCTATATAATTCGAGAAACCTTTTCATATCAATTGAGGATTTACTAACTTGACTTTTCCATTCTGGAAACATTATCTCTAAAGGATTAATGTGGATATATCCGAATAACTGTCTCATATAGTTATCATCGATTCCGATTAATTTTGATTTAAATAGTCCTCCGAAAAGAGCCCCGCTTCTTTCATGTCTGATGTTAAAATACATTGAATAACCCGTACCCAGTTTTCTCATAAATTTAGTAATCCCGCCATCCACTTCTTGCCTGATTAATAAATGGAAATGGTTTGTCATCAGACACCACGCGCCAATTGAAACAAGCGGCTCGTTTCTATCCATCACTAAAATCTCACTAAATGCTTTACGTTGCTTATTTAAAATATCATCGAGCCTAAAAGAATCATTTGAGTTGGAAAGATACATTAGCATCATAAACCGCTCGTAATCCTTCCTTGATTTAAAAATAACTCGTTTATCTATACCGCGATTGTACAGATGATAGTACTCCCCGGTAATAAACGGGTCTTTGCGTAGCATTTTTATAGTATAGCATCCTTTCGCAAGGACCGTCCTTGCGAATAACTTGCGAATAAGGTGCTCGCACCGAAGGTCTGTGTGTATAAAGGACAAAATACCCGTATTTCTCTGGTATAATTTATTAGTATGAAGATAAATGACCTTATCCAGCTACTTAACAATAGGTTAAGAGAATTTAAACTTTCCCGAGATTACGCCAGGATGAGCGGCGATTTGGGAAGAATGAATACTGCTGATAAAGAGGTCATCGCTTTGGAAGATACTCTGTACCAATTAAATTTATTGGTGGACACCTCCAAATCTGCCGCTGTTAGAGAGGACATTCTTTCGGAAGTTATCACCGACGGTTCAGTTGCCGTTTTAGGTGAATACGATATCACTCCTTATGCTACCGATCCGGAGCACGAAGAAAAAATAATGAATATTTTGAGCAAAATGGGAGTGATGAATACTGCGGAAAAAATTGATGATTACATCAAGGGCAAATCTTTGAGTAGTCCGGTGACTGGGGAGATGGTTACGAGTGCTGTTTCTGCTTATAGTGTAGATGCTCGGTTGACGATGGCTATAATGGAACAAGATTCGCGCTTTGGCACTCTCGGTGTAGCGGTCAGGACTCTAAATCCGGGTAATATCGGCAATGATGACGATGGTAATACCAGGCACTACGAATCATGGCAAGAAGGTGTGACGGCAGTAGCGGAATGGCTTAATAGGCACCGTGCTTCGCAAGAAATTCCTGAAGAAACTGTTCTTGAACCTACGGCCACTTCAACACCTTCATTCATAACACCTACGACCACTTCAACACCAACAATTACCACTTCGACAACGACCACGATTACCAATCTACCAACCACTTCTACTTCAACACCCATGACCTCAACCAGCACACCAACAATCTCTCCCTCAACACCAACTACCACTTCGACAACAACCACCGCTACTACTACGCCGGTGACTGCCACTTCGACAGAGGCTTCCACCTCCGCCGTCGGCGGGGCGAAGTCCACCTCTGACGAGACAAAGTCCGCTGAAGCCACGGCGGACGAAGCATGGCAAGCTGCTACAACAGAGGTAACAGCCACCTCAACAGCTAATTAACCATTTTGGAAGAATTTAATAAGAACATAGAAAAATTTCTTCCATTTTTTGAAGATTTACGTTGTCGATTGTATCGTGGGGCAATCTTATTTGGCATATTCTTTGTAGGAGGCTTTTTCTTTACCGGAACGATTCTGAAAAAGATATTGAACGCTATTCATCTCGACGAGGTCACAATAGCCACTTCTTCGCCATTTCAGTTTGTCGATATAGCAATGAATTTCGGCTTTTTCTTCGCTATTATAGCTTGTGTTCCTTATATAATTTATAGCTTTTATATCTTCATTGTACCTGCATTAACTAAGGACGAGAGAATAAAATTATTGAGATTTATCCCTTTAAGTATTGTCCTTTTCATCATCGGATTTTCTTATGGGTTTTTTATTCTTTCTTTTGCTTTAGAAATATTGGCTTCCATGAACGTCCGTTTAGGGATTGCCAATTTTTGGAATATCGGTCAATTCTTGTCGCAAATATTCATCACATCCGCACTGTTAGGATTAGTTTTTGAATTTCCCCTTCTCTTGACTCTGCTTATAAAACTGGGGATAATCACACCTCAAAACCTCAAAGACTGGAGGCGTGTCGCCTACTTCATAATGCTTCTTTTGGGCGCTTTACTCCCACCCACTGATGGCCTATCATTAATAGCGATGACATTGCCCCTCGTGTTATTATACGAAGTGACAATATTATTAAATAACAAAAACCATTATGTATGGACTAGGACCTAAAGAAATAATCATTTTGGCCTTTGTTCTTGTTTTGCTTTTCGGTACAAAGAAAATCCCAGAACTTACACGAGGTGTTGGCGATGCTATCAGGCACATCAAGAATGGTTTTTCAGATGAGAAAAAGGAGACAACCGATAAAAACAGCTGAAATCGCGTAACCATTGTTTAACCGCTTTACTTCCACCAACAGATAGCTTATCATTAATAGTGGTGGATTATTATTAAGTAATAAAAAATATCATGTTTGGATTTGGAACTACTGAAATACTTATTGTGGCCGGTCTCCTCATCTTGTTTTTTGGAGCAAAGAAAGTATCAGACCTTGCTCAGAATGTTGGGGAAGCTATCAAACATATCAGGGGTGGGTTTAAGGATGAGGAAAAAAGGGATAAAGAAAACCGATAAAAACAGTTAAGACTGTGTAAGTTTCTGTGTGTAAGGTGGGTAAAAATAAAATATGAAGAGCTGGATACGTATTACTTTAGTAATTTCTGTTTTGATTGGAGGTACTACGTCTTTTGGCTATTGGTCTATCAATCAATTTGATAGCGCGTTTGATAATTTAAGCGCATCGAATCTCGCAAACACCCATTCAGTCTATCCATCTTTTAAACAAAACGCAGGATTAGCTTCTACTTCTCCAGAAATATCTGGGGAACTTGCCACTTCGACTGACTCAAGACAAGCCACATCTACTGATTTGAAACTATCTTTTACTTTTCCTCAAAAAGATACTGAGGTTTATATAGGTTGTACTTACCCAATTTCTTGGCAATCATCTACAACAATAAATTTGCTGGAAGCATCTCTTATTGATGCTGGTACGAGAGAGGCTGTTGGACCAAAAACAGGCGGTTTGGCAAAAGAAAATACTATAGAAAAAGAACCACAAAATCTAAATTGGAAAGTAGGCTTTGTCTGGCCGGGAGCATACTACATTAAAGTATCGAAGATAAATGGCGTTGAAGCAGAATTCAGAAGCAAAACCTTTCAAATAGGCAAATTGCCAGAAGGAATTAATGAGGAAGAGAAAATCAATATCTGTCGAGAATCTAGTGGTTAATTTCCCTTCATTTAATCTCTACGTTATAATTATTTTGCTGATACTCATTGTTCTTTTCGTTATTTTTAAATATGGCTTTTAAAAAAATTACAAACAATAAAGTTGTTTATCATGTTAGCATCTTTGCTTTCGGTATTTTCTTATTTGGGTGTAACAGTGCGTATGCAGCTTCTCTCAATCTCAGTCCTTCCTCAGGGAATCTTACTGTCGGCAATATTCTCAATGTAAGCATCTTGGTTGACACAGATGGCACAGCAATAAACAACGCTGATGCGGTCATTAACTTTCCCACCTCATTGCTTGAGGTGATCTCGGTAAGCAAGTCGTGGTCAATCTTTACCTTGTGGGTCGAAGAGCCAGCATTTTCTAATTCTATCGGCAGAATTACATTTAATGGGGGATTACCAACGCCTGGCTTCAATGGCTCGGCTGGTCGTCTTGTGAACATCGCTTTCAGGGTAAAAGCCCCTGGCACAGCGTCACTCTTCTTTTCGTCCGCTTCGGTGAGGGCTAATGATGGGCTCGGAACGGACGTCTTATCCTCCATGGGGAATGCTAACTATATTCTCACTGCGCTCCCTCCTGCCGAGACACCTCCTCTTGCGCCGCAAGCAGAAGCACCGGTTGTTTCCGGGAACGCGCTCGGTATTACGTCCTCCACCCACTCTGACCAGACCAAATGGTATGCAGATAATACGCCGGAGTTTTTGTGGAACTTGCCATCTGGCGCGCTTGAGGTGCGAACGCTTATCGGCAAGAACCCGTCGGGAGTTCCGTCTGTATCTTACCTACCACCCATCAACAAAAAGAAAATTGATGAGCTCCCCGACGGCACATATTACTTCGCGCTTCAAGTCCGCACTGCCACCAGATGGAGCACGGTCTCGCGCTATCGCGTGAACATTGACACCACGCCGCCCAAACCATTTTCAATAACCTTCCCGCACGGAAACAAGGGATGGGAGCCCCAGCCAGTCGTTTTCTTCAATACGACAGATAACGAATCGGGAATAAGCCATTACGAAATTAAGATAGGAAACGATGCGAAGCCTGTGAAGATCGCTCCCGTAGCGGAATCCAATCCCTATGTTCTCCCGCCTCAAGTTCCCGGCATATATACTCTGTTTGTAACAGCAATAGACAACGCTGGTAACACCAGGAACAATTCGACAGAGTTTACGATTGAGGGTATTAATGTGCCCGTGGTCACGTACTATCCGGAGACGATAGAATCTGGAGACATTGTCAAAATAAGGGGGACAACGTACCCCGATTCTGACATAAATGTCTACATCCGCGAAGGTGATTCTTTGATATCGGAAGAATACACCAGGAGCAATTCTCTTGGAGATTTTACACTCGTTGCCACAAAACGACTTGCCTCCGGTGCGTATACTTTCACTGCGCGCGTGACGGATGGCCGTGGGGCAAAGAGCAATGAAACAGCCCCACTTACCATATCGGTTCAGTCAAAATTTATTTCCGGTCTCTTAGGTATTGTTTTGAAGTATCTCTCTGCCGCGATTCTCGTAGTGTTGACATTGGGAGGGATTATTGGCGCCGGCGCGTATGTCTGGTATCGTTCGCTCGGTATTATCCGCCGTCTGCGACGCGAGAGCCGCGAGGCGGAGAAGGTTCTTGGAAAATCTTTTGCAATTCTCCGCAAAGACATTGCGGCACATGTCGCCCGCCTCAAGTCGGTCAAGAGGAAATTGACAGCAGAAGAAATAGACTTTTTGGAACAATTTGAGGAAGAACTTGGGGAGGCAGAAGAGGCAATTACAAAAGAAATACAGGATATCTCACATTCGTGATGTGTAAGAGAGCCGTCGTGTACTGATATGTCCAAGTCGGAAGAAATAAAGAAAAAAATTGGAGAGATTGAACGAGCTATGAGCTCGGCGGAATTTTGGGCGGATAAAAATAAAGCTCAAGCGGCTATTCGCGAACATGAAGCGCTGCAAAGCGAACTCTCGGGAGTGGGAAAATATGACAAGGGCGGGGCAGTCATCACTATCTTTTCCGGCGCAGGGGGAGATGATGCCGAAGATTTTTCTCGCATACTTCTGGAAATGTACCTGAAATTTTTCGAGAAGAGAAAGTGGAATTATTCGATTATTCACAAAAATGAAAATAACCACGGCGGTTACAGAAACATCACTCTAGAGATAAACGGGGAACAAGTCTATGGTACGCTGAAAAATGAATCCGGCGTTCATCGCTTGGTGCGCATCTCTCCGTTCAACGCCAAAGAGCTTCGCCACACTTCGTTCTCGATGGTAGAAGTCATTCCGAAGTTTGAGAAGCCGGATGAGATGGAAATTCCGCCGGAAGATATTAGGACCGAATATTCCAAGTCAAGCGGTCCCGGGGGGCAAAATGTTAATAAACGCGAAACGGCGGTACGTCTCGTGCATATTCCCACCAATCTCGCTGTACATGTCGAATCCGAGCGTTCTCAAGCACAAAATAGGGAAAAAGCCCAGACCTTGCTGGAAGCCAAGCTCTACAAATTGCTTGAAGACGAACGCAAAGCCAAAGAAAAAGGCATGTACATTTCCAAGACTACTCAAATAGAGTGGGGCAATCAAATCCGTTCCTATGTGCTCCATCCCTATAAAATGGTCAAAGACCATCGCACAAATGTCGAAGTCCGCGATGTTGAAAAAGTGCTCGACGGCGACATCGATGAATTTATTGAGGCGGAGCGATTGCTTTAGGTCAGTTTACATATATAATTTAGGCAGACAGGTAAATTTCAAAAGAAAGGACAAGCTAAATCATGGCAGAGTTCGTCCTGCTCGTGGATCTCGGCGTGATCACGGTGCCGGAAGACTGTCGACTGTCAACGTTCAGTAGGGAGAATCGGGGAAGATTCGTCTACTACGAGGAGGCTATCAACGATGTGAACTTCTCGAACCCAACCCGCATCCTCAAGCCTGGCGACAAGCTAGGGGTCCAGGCGTTCAGGCAGGCAGTGCCCAGTCCAACCACTTCCGAAGAGCGTCTGGAATTCTGCCGGAGGCAGGACGGAAACGTGTTTGTGGGAGTTCAAGGGACATCCCTCGTATTCGACCAGAAGCGTAACCTGTTGCCGAAAGGTCTGTGGTACAGTTCTCTCGACCAGAGGGAGCGTCTCTGGAAGGATATCCGCGGCTGTTACGGCGTACCGAATCTCGTTGCCCTCCGGGGCGGAGATTTCGACTTCGATCTAAGATGCTTCGAGCGTCCGCTGGATGACAGAGACGCGTTTCTCTCCTTCCGCAATCTGTCCGACTGAAGACAGGTTTTCGGTGCGGGTGCCTATGGAGGCACTCGCACCTTTTCTTATATAAATTGACTGATACGAAATTTCTTGTTAATCTGCTCAAATGCTTAAAATCAGAATGCAGAGGATAGGGCGGACGCATGAGCCGAGTTTCCGGCTCGTTTTAACCGACTCGAAGAACTCAACCAAGAGCGGTCGCTTCAAGGAAATCCTCGGCTCTTATGACCCTAGCCAATCGAGAGATTCTCTCGATAGTGAACGCATTAGATACTGGCTTTCCCAGGGTGCCAGTCCCACCGATACTGTCCACAATTTTCTGGTCAAACATAGAGTCATAAATGCTAAAAAAATTAATGTCTCGGCCAAATCCAAGAAAGTTCCAACAATCAAAGAAGATGCTATAGTGGAAGAAACCCCGACGCTCGCTGAAGGCGAGGTCGGGGTCCCGACTGACAACGTCGGGAAAGAAACCGTCTGATTATTCCTTAACTAAAGAGTATGATTGATGACGTACAGTTTCTCGAATATGTCGTGAAGGCGTTGGTGAGCTACCCGGATAATATTAAAATAAAAAGGACCGTTGATGAAATGGGAGTGCTGATGACCCTCGATGTTCATCCTGACGATATGGGGAAGGTCATAGGTCGATCCGGCAATACCGCCAAGGCGATCAGGATTCTCCTGCGCGTGGTCGGTATGAAGAATAATGCTCGCATAAACCTCAAGATTAATGAACCGGCCGGAGTTGGTGAACAGTCGTGGCAAGAAAGGCGAGGGTCTACTCTTCCCAATACTTCCGGTACTTCTAAAACTCTCGATGAAGCAATGGACGATCTCAATCTGGAATAACAAGGAGCTAGGTTCTAGTGACTAGGGACTAGTTCAATTAATGCAAGTAAATTCTCATAAAGATTTGGTTGTATGGCAAAAGGGGATTAAACTCTGCAAGATTGTGTATGAGGTGACGGAAAAATTTCCTAGGTCAGAGATTTATGGAATCACTTCTCAGATGCGGCGCTCAGCGGTTTCAATTCCGTCAAATATAGCAGAAGGCCGAAGTAGGAATACCACAAAGGACTTTCTCCACTTTCTAAGTATTACTTTGGGCTCAGCTTCAGAGCTTGAGACTCAGCTTGAGATTGCCAAGGAACTCTGTTTTCTAGAGGAAGAAAAGTACTTAAAGATTAACGCTCTTCTAGCAGAAGTTTCTAAGATGACGATGGGCCTTATGAAGAAATTAGAAATGAAAGCTAGCCACTAGCCCCAAGTCCCTAGACCCTAACTTATGCATTTTCATATCGTTACCCTTTTTCCCCAAGCGTTCGGCTCTTATCTTGGCGAGTCCATTTTGAAGCGTGCCATAGAAGACAAAAAGATCAAAGTTTCCTTCTATAATCCGCGTGACTTTGTTAAGGACAAGTGGAAAAGAGTCGACCGCCCGCCATACGCTGGTGGTCCGGGAATGGTCATTCAGGCCGAGCCGGTGGTCGCCGCCGTCGCTCGAGCTATGGCGGGCCGAAGAAAGCAGGATGTGAAAATAATTTTCTTGTCTCCAAGTGGCGAGCAGTTCACAAATCAATATGCCGCAAAAACTGCAAAAAAATATAAACATATGGTGATTATTTGCGGCCGATACGAAGGTATTGATGCGCGGGTGAAGAAAGTTTTTAAGATGGACGAAATATCAGTCGGGCCGTTCGTACTGACCGGGGGGGAGTTACCTGCTATGATGATTGTGGATGTGGTGGCCCGGCAGATACCGAGCGTGCTCGGCAATTTCGATTCTCTCGAAGAGCGCAGGGTGTTAACGTCCGACGTCTACACCCGACCGGAAGTATTTCTATATAAGGGGAAAAAATATCGCGTACCAAAGGTTCTCCTCTCTGGCCACCGCGCTAAAATAGAGAAGTGGAAGAAGAGGTGGGGGGGTTGACAAGAAATAGGTCTTTAGGATAACATGGCGGGAACGATTGAGTTACGGCAGAGACGAGGAGGTTCAGTATAAATTAATCATTTCTTTGGCAAGCACGGCAAAAGTGGCGTGTTTGGAATTTTTTGCTTTATGAATATACCCAAGAAGTATTTCGGTCGATTTAGAAAACCCTTGACCGAGACACCCAATCTGGTGGTCTCGCAAGTGGAGTCGTTCAAGTGGCTTATTGAAAAGGGTCTCAAAGAAGTTTTTGAAGAATTCTCGTCTATCAAAGATTTTTCGGGAAAAAAGTTTCAGCTCGATTTCGCAAGTTTCGAGTTAGCGGAACCAAAATTTGACGAGTATACGGCCAAGAACAGGAAACTCTCCTACGAGGCACCTTTGAAGGTGCGAGTAAAACTCAAGAACTTAATCATGAATACGGAGAAAGAGCAGGAAATTTTCATGGCTGACTTTCCGCTCATGACTTCCCACGGCACTTTTATCATCTCTGGCATTGAACGTGTGGTAGTGCCACAGCTCGCTCGTTCGACCGGAATCTCGTTCACCGCCCAAGAATTAAAAGGAAAAAAAACTTTCGGCGCTAAAATTATCCCCGGCCGCGGGGCTTGGATTGAACTCGAAACCGATTTTGACGGCACATTATATGTGCGTATTGACCGTAAGAGAAAGTTTCCCGTCACTATTCTCCTGCGTGCCTTCCTACCTGCGCAGGCGGGTGGTGTGGTCTCAAACGACAAGATTCTCGCCCTCTTTGATGGCGTGTCCGGAGCCCAGCACCATCTTGAGAAAACTCTGGCGAAGGACCACACTACTACGGTTAACGAAGCCTCGATAGAAATCCACAAGCGTCTGCGCGACGGCGATTTGGCCGCTGCCGACAATGCCCGTGAGTTCGTACACTCCATTTTTGACAAGGAACGCTATGACCTTTCTCGCGTCGGACGTTTCCGATTCAACAATCGCTTCGGCATCAAGGAAACCACTAAAGAGATTGAACGTCGCACTCTCTCACTCTCCGACATGGTCGTCATCATCTCCCACATTATTCATCTCAATACCATCCCCGGCTCGATGGAAGATGATATCGACCATTTGGGTTCTCGAAGGGTTCGTCTCGTGGGAGAACTTTTTCAACAGAAGATTCGTGTCGGTATGGCTCAGATTAAGAGAAATATTCAAAATCGGATGTCTACCATTGATACCAATGTGACTCTGCCGGTGCAGTTCATTTCTCCTAAACCACTGCAGGCCAGAATGAAAGAGTTTTTCACTACCAACCAGCTCTCGCAATTTATGCAGCAAACCAATGTTCTCGAAGAACTCGAACATCTTCGTACTGTCTCTGCCCTCGGTCCCGGCGGCCTTAACCGTGCCCGCGCCGGTTACGAAGTGCGTGACGTCCACCCTTCGCACTACGGTCGCCTCTGTCCGATTCAGACTCCGGAGGGTCCGAACATCGGTCTTATCTTGCGTCTTGCCACTTACGCTCGTGTCAACGAGTTCGGTATGATTGAAACTCCCTACGCGGTCATCAAAGAAGGTAAAATTACCGGAGAAATTAAATACCTCAACGCCTTGGAGGAGGAAAATTCGAGTATCGCCCACGCAGCGACACCTGTCGAAGAAAATAAGATCATTCCCGAAATAGTCGAAGTGCGCGTCAAAGGCACGCCCCAGGCACTTCCTAGAAGTGAGGTTAATTTCATGGACGTAGCGACTAATCAAGCGTTCTCGATAGCAACCTCGATGATTCCGTTTCTCAACCACGATGATGCCAATCGCGCGCTCATGGGCTCGAATATGCAGAAACAAGCAACACCCTGCATTGTCCCAGAAGTACCTTTGGTAGCCACCGGCATCGAAGAAGTGGCGATTCGTGACACTGGCCGGATAGTTTTCTCCAACGTGGACGGAGTAGTCTCTTATGTGGACGGTAAGTTGGTCGTGGTCAAAGATAGCAAAGGCAATCTTAATAAATTTCCACTGATAAATTTCTCCATGACCAACGGCTTCACCACTTTCCATCAAAGACCTTCAGTTGAGTTGGGACAAAAGGTTAAAAAAGGAATGGTGTTGGCCGATAGCTCCTCTTCGTCAGGAGGGCAGATGTCTATCGGTCAGAATGTGCTGGTGGCATTCATGTCCTGGTCGGGAGCTAATTACGAAGATGCCATCATTATATCTGAACGTCTTGTTGAGAAAAGTAAATTCACATCAATTCATATCGAAGAATTCACCATAAACGTGCGAGAAACGAAACTCGGTCCGGAAATGACCACTTGTGACATCCCTAACGTCGGAGAATCAAAGCTCAAAAACTTGGCTGAAGACGGTATTATAAGAGTTGGCGCCGAAGTGCGTTCCGGTGACATTTTAGTAGGTAAAATTACTCCCAAGGGCGAATCACAACTCACTCCGGAAGAACGCCTGCTCCGTTCTCTTTTCGGCGAGAAGGCCCGTGACGTTAAAGATACTTCCAAGCGTATGGAAGGAGGTAAGCGGGGTCGGGTTATTTCGGTGCAAATTTTTACTCGCGAGAAAGGGGACAAGCTCGATTCGGGCATTCTGAAGCAGATTCATATCCAAGTGGCGCAATTGAGAAATGTTTCAGTGGGCGACAAGTTGGCAGGTCGGCATGGCAATAAAGGTGTCATCTCTAGGATTCTGCCTGTTGAAGATATGCCTTATATGGCCGATGGCACTCCCGTCGACGTGATTCTCACTCCTCTCGGCGTGCCTTCCCGTATGAATCTCGGTCAGATTTTAGAGATGCATTTGGGTCTCGCCGCCCATACTCTCAATTACCAAGCAATCGTGCCGCCATTTGCCGGCGCGACCGAGGATGAGATTAAGGAAGAACTTGTCAAAGCGAACTTCAAAGAGTCTGGCAAGGTCAATCTCTTCGACGGTCGCACCGGCGAAGCATTTAACCAGGAAATTGCTATCGGCTATATGTATATTCTTAAACTTCATCACATGGTCGAAGATAAGATACATATGCGCTCCATCGGTCCCTACTCCCTCATCACTCAACAGCCCTTGGGAGGCAAAGCCCAAAACGGTGGTCAGCGTTTCGGGGAGATGGAAGTCTGGGCGCTCCTTGGCCATGGAGCGAGTTATACTCTCCGGGAGATGCTGACTATCAAGTCTGACGACATTCTCGGCCGTTCTGCCGCTTTCGATGCGATAGTCAAGAGAGAGAAAATTCCCGAACCACATCTGCCCGCCTCATTCAACGTTCTCTTAAATAATCTCCGCGGTCTTGCGCTTGATGTGGAACTAAAGAAAAAGTCGGATAATTCCCCCAACAATGCCTAATTATAAAACCAAAATTCCCGAAGGCAATCAGTTCGACGCCATAAGTATTAAACTTGCTTCTCCCGAGCGTATCAAGGAATGGTCGTGTGGCGAAGTGACTAAACCGGAGACCATCAACTATCGCACGCAAAGAAGCGAGCGCAACGGTCTTTTCGATGAAAAGATTTTCGGACCTGATAAGGATTTCGAATGCTATTGCGGCAAATATCGCGGTATTCGATACAAGGGCATTATCTGTGAGAAGTGCGGTGTCGAAATTACCCGCTCTATTGTGCGACGTGACCGCATGGGTCATATTGAACTTGCCACCCCCGTGGCCCACATTTGGTTTTTAAAAAATGTTCCTTCACGGATTTCGTTGGTGATGGGTATCCCCGTGTCAGACCTTGAAAAGGTCGTCTACTTTGCCGGCTACATTGTCACCAGTGTCGCAGAGGCAGAAAAGGCACGAGTGCTCAAGGATTTGGAATCCGAATTTAAGGCTAAGACAAAAACTCTTCAGGACGACAAGAGTAAACTAGCTCTCAAGGAGTTAGCGCTTGCGACTCGACGTGATATTGAAACTCTCGTGCCGGGCCGAGTCCTCAATGAAATCGAATATCACCGCTCATCCGTAAAGTACCCGACTATCTTTGAGGCAGAAATCGGCGCGGAAGCAATCTATAATATTTTAAAAGACATCGACCTCAAGGAACTCTTAAAAGAGCTCGAGGTGGGACTGGAGCATTCTCCTTCAACGGAAATCTCTCGCCTGAATAAGCGCATTAGTACCGTTCAATGGTTGATTAACTCCGGCAACAGACCGGAGTGGATGTTTCTGGTGCGTATTCCGGTTATTCCGCCAGCCATCAGGCCGATGGTGCCGCTTGATGGTGGACGCTACGCTACATCTGACGTCAATGACCTTTATCGTCGTGTTATTAACCGCAACAATCGTCTCAAGAAGCTTAAAGAAATAAATGCTCCGGACGTCATTTTGCGTAATGAGAAAAGAATCCTCCAAGAAGCGGTTGATGCCCTGATAGACAATACGATTAGACATTCGAGCGTCTCCGGTAATCAATCTCAGCGCCGACCCCTTAAATCATTGTCGGATAATCTTAAAGGCAAGAGAGGTCTTTTCAGACAAAATCTTCTGGGTAAACGCGTCGACTATTCCGGCCGCTCGGTTATCGTGGTCGGTCCAGAATTGAAACTTCATCAATGCGGTCTTCCTAAACATATGGCTTTGGAGCTTTTTAAGCCCTTCATCATCTCCGAACTTCTGAAGCGTGAACTCTCTTATAATATCCCCGGAGCTCGTCGTCTCATTGAAGATGCTATTCCGGAAGTCTGGGCTATTCTGGAAGAAGTTATTCGCGATAAGTATGTTCTCTTGAATCGCGCTCCCACCCTGCATCGTCTGGGCATTCAAGCTTTTCGGCCCGTGCTTATTGAGGGTAATGCTATTCAACTTCACCCTCTAGTCTGCACCGCTTTCAATGCCGACTTTGACGGTGACCAGATGGCTGTTCACGTGCCTCTATCAGAGGAAGCTCAAGCTGAAGCGCGTCTCGTGATGGCGGCGGACAAAAATATTTTAAAGCCGGGTAACGGCGAACCGGTGATTTCAGCCAAACTACTTGATATTGTGCTCGGTACTTACTGGGTGACTCGCACTATTGACGGTGATAAGGGAGAAGGCAGGTATTACTCAAGTCCCAACAGCGCCGTCACCGCTTACGAGTTCGGTGTTGTCAGTCTCCGCGCCAAAATTTTTGTCTTGCCGACCGATACCGAGAGGTACAAACATTTTGAAGCTAAAGTATTTGAAACTTCTGTCGGGCGTCTCTTATTTAACGGCATTTTGCCGAAAGATTATCCTTTCCTGAATCACGAAATGGGTCGCAAGAAAATGTCAGAACTTGTTGATAATTTGATTGAACGCTATGGCATCGAGAACATCCCGCCGATTATGGATAAGATTAAAGACTTCGGTTTCCGCTACGCCACTTATTCCGGAGTGACTTGGGGATTGGGGGATGTCAAGATTCCTGCGGGCAAGAAAGCCCTTATCGATAAGGGTCGCGGTGCAGCGAGGGAAGTTGTCGGTCAATATCGGGAAGGTCTCCTGTCCGAGCATGAACGTATTGCCAAATCGGTGGAAATTTGGCAAGGCATTAAGTCCGAGATAGAGAAACTTATCCCGGCGACTCTTGGTATCAATGATTCTGTCTATGACATGACTTATTCGGAAGCCAGAGGTTCTCTCGGTAATCTGAATCAAATGGCCGGTATGAAGGGTATCATTCAAAACGTCGCGGGCGTTGCTCTCGAGTTTCCCATTTTGTCGTGCTACAAGGAAGGACTGACTCCGCTGGAATATTTTATTACCACTCACGGTAGCCGCAAGGGTCTCACTGATATCGCTCTTAATACTGCTAAGGCGGGGTATCTAACCCGCCGACTCTTTGATGTTGCGCAGGATGAAATTGTGACCGAAGACGACTGTGGCGCCAAAGAAGGCACCGTGATTCACAAGAAAACTGCTTCCGGCATCGAGATGCCGCTCTCTAAGAATATTAAAGGCAGATTCCTGGCTACTGATCTCGCCGACGGCGCCGGTTCGCTCTTATTCAAGCGCGGACACCTTATAACCAAGATAGATGCGGAGATAGTTGACGAGGCTTCGGTCGAGTCTGTGAATGTTCGCTCGCCCCTGGCCTGCAAATCTATACACGGTGTCTGCGTTAAGTGCTATGGCGTCGATCTTGGAAATAACAAGCCAATTGAATTGGGAGAAGCGGTGGGTACGGTGGCCGCCCAAGCTATCGGTGAACCTGGAACACAGTTGACCATGCGCACTTTTCACTCCGGCGGTATTGCTTCGGTTGAGGGTGATATTGTCGCCGGTCTGCCGCGTGTTGAAGAAATATTTGAGAAGCGTAAACCGAAAGTACCTGCAGTAATCAGTCATCTTGACGGAGTGGTGACTGAAATTAAAGTGCTCGGTCACGACAAACTCATAGTAATCACTCCCGATGCGGGAGAAACAAAAGCAAAAAAACTCGACAACGAATACACCGTTCAAGCTTCCAGATTCCTCTTGGTGAAAGTTGGCCAGAATGTCACAAAGGGCTCCGTCTTAACCGACGGTTCGGTGGACCTAGACGAACTTTTTCGCTACGCTGGTCGAGAAAAAACCGAGAATTATATTATTCACGAAGTCTCGAAACTCTATGAACTTCAAGGCGCCGCCGTGTCTCATAAGCATATTGAGTTAATCGTGCGTCAGATGTTTGCTCGTCGCAAAATTAAAGATTCCGGGGACACCCGCTTCACTCATGGAGATATCGTGGAAATCTCTCGACTTGCCGAAGTCAATAATCTGATGAAGGAAAAGGGTTTGGAAGGGGCGACGGCTGATGCGGTTATCATGGGTATCACGGAAGTCTCGCTTTCTCGTTCGAGCTTCCTGTCCGCCGCTTCGTTCCAGCATACGCCCCGTATGCTAATTCAAGCCGCTATCCGTGGCGCTCTGGACACGCTCGTTGGTCTGAAAGAAAATGTCATTATTGGTCGTCTGATTCCGGCAGGCACCAGTTTTAAAGGAGGCTACAAAGAAAAATTAATATGCGAGGCGATGTTGACACAATCAAAGAACGGTTAGATATAGCCGAGATAGTCTCTGGATATATTAAACTGGAAAAAGCGGGAGCGAGTCTTAAGGCGCGTTGTCCGTTCCATAACGAAAAGACCCCATCCTTCTTTGTGTCACCCGTGCGCCAAAGTTTCTACTGTTTCGGTTGCGGCGCCAAGGGAGACATCTTCACTTTCGTGGAGGAAATGGAAGGTCTTGATTTTCGCGGGGCCCTGAAACTTCTGGCGGAGAAGGCCGGCGTGGAGATTAAGTATCATGGTGGTGAATCAAAAACGGAGAAAGATAAAATTCTGGGCGTCTTGGAAGAGGCAACGAAGTTCTTTGAAAAAAAATTGGCTGACAACAATCTAGCGCGCCGCTATATTGCCTCCAGAGGAATAAATGACGAGACAGTCAAAGATTGGCATATTGGCTACGCGCCAGCCGAATGGCGCTCGCTCTATGATTATCTCCTGAATCTCGGCCACGACAGAGAGATAATCTTCAAGGCCGGTCTCGTCAAAACTAGCGACACGAACGCCACCAAGGAGCTTTATGATGTTTTCCGCGATCGCATTATTTTTCCACTCGCAGATTCAAATGGTTCGGTTATTGCTTTCTCTGGTCGGGCTCTGCCTGCGCAGACAGGCGGACCCAAATACCTTAATAGTCCCGACACCGTCCTTTTCACCAAAAGTGAAGTTCTCTACGGTCTGGATAAGGCCAAAGACCAGATACGCAAAAAAGATTACGCCGTTCTCGTAGAGGGACAGATAGATTTGGTGCTCTCTCATCAATCCGGGGTCAGAAACTCCGTAGCTTCCTCGGGTACCGCCTTTACCCGCACACACCTTGAGCGTCTCAAGCGCTTTTCTTCTCGGATCATCATCGCTTTCGACGGCGATTTGGCCGGGGAGAAAGCAGCGGAAAAAGCGGGTGCGCTCGGGATTTCCTTGGGCCTTGAAGTAAAAGTGGCGAATTTGCCGGACAATCTTGACCCGGCGGAGGTGGCGCGAAAAAATCCTCAAGAGTGGAGAGATATCCTCCGAGAATCGCTTCCGGCCGTAGAATTCTTCTTCAATAAAATCGAAGAGAGGGAGAAAGATTCAAGAAAGCTCGGCAAGCAGATTGAGAAGAGAATCCTGCCGATCATTGCACTCATTGGAAGCGCCATTGAACAATCACATTTTATCTCGCTCCTCGCCAAACGCACAGGTATCAAGGAGGAAATACTTTGGAAGGATCTCAAAAAAGTCAGTATCAGCCAACCGGAAATCGGTCGTCACTCTGTGACGACCGGGGATGAAGAAATTAGCAAGACACAGAAAGAGAAAATAGAAGAACGTCTGGCAGAAATTAGACTATGGCAAAAGGAATTGTCGGAATCTGTTCCGGAGGTTGCTGTCTTTAAGAAAGAAGAAGCCGAACTCGTGAATAATCTCTCTGGGCTTCTGTTGCGCGATAATCTCAGTCAGTTGCTCTCCGAGCTCTCGCGGGCGGAGGTGTCCAAAGATTATCAGTCGATTACAAACTTGACTCGTCAAATCCAAGAAGTGCACGCTCAAATGAGAGCACTTGAGGAAAGGAAAAATATATTGTAGAATATAAAACACTTTCGTGAAAAAATCTAACAAGAGACAAAAGAATAAACCCCGACGCGCGAAGCGGTCGGGGTCCCGACCGAAAGCGTTGGGAAAGAAAGTTAAAAAAAAGCAAATCAAGAGAGAGGGTAAGACTCTCAAGTCTAAAAAATCGGCGAAACCCAAATTTCTGACCAAAAAGAAAATTGATGAAGCGCTCAAAATGGAACGTCTTATTTTACGCGGTAAAGAACGTGGTTTTGTCACTTTTGACGAAATTCTGAAAGAGTTTCCAACTATTGAAACTAATATCATGTTTCTTGATGATCTGTATGAGAAACTGCATGCTCTCGGCGTTGATATTCTCGAAGGGGGAGGACTATTAGAAATGCCTGAAGAGGAAACCGGTAAGCATCATGCTTACTCCAGAGGGGATTCATCTTATGATTCTATCCAGATGTATCTTAGAGAAATTGGCCAGTATCCTCTTATTGCCGGTTCAATGGAAAAGGAGTTGGCTAAAAGAATCGAAAATGGAGATGAGGATGCCAAGAATTTATTAATGAAGGCCAATCTCCGTTTAGTAGTCTCTATTGCCAAGAAATACGCTAACCGCAGTCCCGATCTTACGCTCCTTGACCTTATTCAGGAGGGGAATCTGGGATTGCACAAGGCGGTGGAAAAATTTGACTGGACCAAGGGGTTTAAATTTTCAACCTATGCGACCTGGTGGATTAGACAGGCCATTACTCGCGCCTTAGCCGACCAGTCTCGCACCATTCGTGTGCCGGTGCACATGGTTGAAACTATCGCCAAATACAAACAAGTTGTTCGACGCCTAACCCAGGATCTCGGCAGGGAGCCGCTCCAGGAAGAAATTGCTCTGGAGATGAACTTAGATGTGGAAAAAATTTATCAGATTGAGAAAATTGACCAATCCACTGTTTCTCTCGAGAGTCCGGTAGGCAATGACGGCGAAGACGACAAGAGTAAGCTCGGCGATTTCCTGCCGGATGATAAGATTCTGTCCCCAGATCAGGATTCCTCGCGGCGGATTGTCTCCGACCAGGTGCGTGAGATTTTAGGCGACCTGCCTCCCAAGGAGAGGAAAATTTTGGAGATGCGCCATGGGCTTACTGACGGCTACACCCACACTTTGGAAGAAGTCGGAAAAGTTTTTGGCGTTACTCGAGAGCGTATTCGCCAGATAGAAGCTAAAGCGCACGAGAAAATCCGTCAACATGAAAAAATCAACAGATTGAAAGGGTATTAATAATCTGTGGAATCTAGAGCAGAATTGAAAAATCCCGCCCAGGACTTGTTTAGAGTATCCTAGGCGGGACTGGCGGTCATGTGGGCGCGCCGCCGCCGCTGATAACAGCAGTAACATCTGTCAAGAGCGTGAATAACTTTCATTTCCCCGCACTCGACACACTCTCCGACCTTGCTATTTCTGTAGCAAGTACGACAACGGTCGAGTGCTAAGATGATTTTCATCTTGCCGCACTCGGCACACCTGCCAATGTCGCACTGTCTGTAGCAGGTGGGGCAAGTCGGCTTACCCGACTGCCAGCGATATCTGTGTACAACCCCGGGTTTTCCGCACATACCACAAACACCTTTCACGGCTTCACCCCCTTTCTTTTTCCAATGATGTATCCTACATCATTACTGGTCTTGTGTCAAGACTCAATAATGTTAAATATGCAGTATCCTTTTAAGTTATTATGTCTGAATATTATCGAGCCAATAGGACGCGGAATCTCTACGATCCGAAAAGCGCCGAACCTTTCAAACTCTCGCGTTCCAAGGTTGAGCTTTTCATAAATTGTCCGAAGTGTTTTTATCTGGATCGTCGGTTGGGCGTAAGCCAGCCGCCGGGCTATCCGTTTACCCTCAATTCGGCGGTAGACACGCTTCTTAAAAAAGAATTCGATCTACACCGCGATGCTGCGACGTCACACCCGCTGATGAAAGCTTATGGTTTGGACATGATTCCTTATCGACACGAGAAAATGAACGAATGGAGAGAGACTTTCAAAGGTCTTCAATATCATCACAAGCCAACAAATTTTATAATGACCGGAGCGGTGGACGACTTGTGGGTGGACAAAACGGGAAAGATTGTAGTCGTGGACTATAAGTCAACCGCCAAATCCAGCCAAGTCAATTTGGATGCGGATTGGCAAATTGGCTATAAACGTCAGATGGAGATATACCAATGGCTTCTCCGCGAACTTGGCTTCGAGGTATCAGAGACTGGCTACTTCGTATATTGCAATGGCAAGACTGACAGGAAAGCTTTTGATGCCAAGCTTGAATTTGATATTGATCTTATCCCGTACAAGGGCGACCCGTCTTGGGTTGAAAATGTCCTTCTTGGAATTAAAAAATGTCTTAACGGCGAAGTGCCGGCGTCTGGCAAAGACTGCGATTTCTGTAATTACAGAAAGTCGGCTAATGCAGTGGATAGGTTTATTTAAGCAGCGCGTCTATCTTGGCTTTGACCATGGCGATTGGTTCGGCTCCATTGATTAACATCTTTTGGCCATTCTTGGTGATAATCACAGAATAAGGCGTGCCTAGCGCGCCTGCTTTTATGGCCTCTGCCACACTCTTTTGCACCAATTCAGCATATCTGCCGCTTGAGAGGCAGGTGTTAAATGCAGTCTCATCCAATCCTACGGCCGTCGCTATTTTCGGTAATTCGTTTGGGTTAAGTGAGTCATTGGAGTTGGTGGTTGCAAAAAGTTTGTCGAGGTAGTTCCAGAAGGCTTGATTGCCGCCGAGCTCGTTGGCGCACTCTGTCGCTTCCGCTTCCTTAGCCGCCTTGGTATGCAATTGGGCAATGGGGAAATGTCTGTAGACCCAAGCGACTTCTTTGTCATAGTCGCGCACTATCTGATGCATGGTGTTGTGGAAGGTTTTACAAAAAGGGCATTCAGTATCTGAATACTCGACTATCACTAAGCTCGCTTCTCTACTGCCAATGATGTGGTCTCTTTCCGTTACGAGAGCGAGGTCGATTTCTGTGTTCTGGTTGTCGACATCGATGGTTGCCGTCGGGCTACCAGAGCCAGCGCCGAAGTAAATGGCGACCGCAACGAATCCACCTGCTATGACGATGGCCAAAGGGATAAGAAATGTATTTTGTTGATTTTGTTCCATAATTTTGTACTAGACGGACATTATAGCATCAAAATGGTAAAGAGAAAGTGAGTTTATGGTCATTGGGTTTTTCCCATCCCGAAGTATCTAATTTAATTTCGTTCTGTACGCCGCCCTCCTTAAACACAAGTTTATGATTAACGAGAGCATAGTCGTAGAGTTCTTTGGTCAGTCTGACATCGTTGATACAGTAGGCGCGGACTCTCTCCACGTCGCCCGACTTCCACCAGTTCATAGCGTCGCTACCGTCGCCCGATTTGTTTTTGCCCAAGGTACCTTCTGCCAGCTGGTCGAGACGCATCCGGCGACCGTAGACGTTTTTAATTTCTTTCAAAATGTCCAGACTCCTTATTTTTGTTAAATCTCCCGGGTAATATTTGTTAAGCAGGGGGATATCAAAATGGTCTGAATTAAAGCCGATGAGCATGTCGGCGCGTTCGATTATCGGCCAGAGTCTGACCAGTTCTTCCTCTAGGTACGAAGAATATGCGTCAGTCTCGGAGTCGTAGATAGCGACCAAAGCGATGTCCAAAAGAGCCGGGTCATTTTTACCGACCTCCGAGAAGAAATTTTTTGTTTCTATATCAAAAACTATTTTACGCATACGGCTTTAGCTTGTGTGTCTCGAGAAAATCACGAATGGTGATATCCCCCATACCAAAGCCGATGGCGGGCTGTGGTTCAACGTCAAATATTTCTAGAAGATTGTCATACCTTCCTCCACCAAAAAGAGAGCGTTTATTACCAGTGTTGGCGTCAAATACTTCAAAAACAATACCGGTGTAATAGTCAAAACCGCGCACGATTTTAGGATTAAACTTCACATTCTGAATACCTTTCTTTTTCAATTTTTCGAGAAGGATGCGTATCTCTTCAGTCTCATTTATGCTAATGTTGATTTCTTCCCCGCGGTCTATTTTGCGAATAGTCTCCATGGTTACACCTTTCGGTAAAGCTTTTCTGCTGTTTATTCGTATCTCAAAGTCCTCGTTTTTAGCCCCAAAGGTTTTCATTATTGCGTGCGCTAAGGAAATAATCTCCACTTCAGCTTCAATCTCCGCAATGCCCACGAGATCGCAGTTCAATTGCCAGTGCTCACGTCTTCTACCTCGCTGGGGCCGTTCATAACGAAAGACATTGGGGATTGAGTACCATCGCAAAGGATATTTCAAAGACTTACGGCGAGCCGCTACCATACGAGCGAGAGTAGGCGTCATTTCTGGACGCAGGGCTACTTCGCGTCCGCCGCGGTCGGTGAAGGTAAACATCTGTTCATTAACTATCTCTTCGCTGGTTTTGTTTTTGTAAAGTTCGGCTGATTCAAGAATGGAAGCGCCATATTCTTGATATCCTACCTTCTCAACAACTTCTCGCCATGTCTTGAAGATATAGTTCTGGATAGCCATATCTTCAGGATAAAAGTCCCTCACTCCTTTATAAGGCCCGGTATCAAGTTTTGACATAACGCTATTATACCGCTTTTCTCTGGGCTTTTGAACGTTCCTGCTGCGTCAGAAGAATTTTTCGTAGGCGGACAGCATCAGGGGTAATTTCTATATATTCATCATCGCCCATAATCTCCATAGCTCGTTCGATATCGAGTTTGTAGGCAGGCGTGAGGTAAATACCTTCATCCGAGCCGGAAGCGCGCATGTTGGTAAGTTGTTTCCCCTTGGTTGGATTGACATAAAGGTCTTCACCCTTTGACGTATTGCCGATGACTTGTCCGACATAAACCTCTTCAGCTGGCCCAATGTATAACACTCCTCTGTTTTGCAGATTATCGAGCGAGAAAGCGAGCGCCTTGCCACTCTCCATAGATATCATTGAGCTACTTTTCTCATGTTTCATTTCTCCGGCATATGATTTAAAGGCGGTGAAGCGTGATGAAAGGATACCTAAGCCCTTAGTATCAATTATGAATTGATTACGATAACCCAAGAGTCCGCGGGTCGGCGCTTCGAAAATAATACGGGTTTGCCCGTCTCCCGTTTTCATATCCAGAAGAGTAGCCCGACGTTCTGTTAATTTTGAGATGACTGTGCTCGACATTGCTTCCGGCACATCTACGATAACCTCCTCAAATGGTTCCAGTTTCTTTCCGTTCTCAATCTTCTCTAGGACGTGCGGTTGCGAGACCTGGAGTTCGAATCCTTCGCGGCGCATGTTCTCTAGAAGAATAGCGATGTGCAGTTCTCCCCGACCGTAGACCGTCATAAATTCACTGGAGGCAAAATCTACTTTGAGACCAACGTTGACTTCCAGTTCACGTTCTAGGCGCTCGCGAATTTGCCGACCAGTTACAAACTTGCCAACACGACCAGCGAAGGGAGAGTCGTTGACAACGAGATTAAGGGAGATAGTCGGTTCGTCTACCGTAATACTCGGCAGGGCCGGAGTATCCTCACTGGCTGTGATGGTGTCACCGATATAAATTTGGGGAAGACCGGCGAGCATGCAAATGTCTCCGGCGACGACTTCGTTCACTTCCTTTCTCTTGATGCCTTCGAAAGTGTAAAGCTTAGTAATCTTACCTGCGTAAGTTTCTCCAGACTTGTTCTGAGCATAGTCGAAGGATTTTTTGACAAAAACTTTCTGTCCATTTTTCAGAGCGCCTTCATAGATGCGCGCGATGGCTAATCGGCCCAGAAAATTATCATAAGCGAGATTGAATGGTTGCAAACGGGCGGGAACATCAAGCTTTTGTTCCGCTGCCGGCACATGCTCAAGAATGGTATCAAGAAGGGGAGCCAAACCTGCCTCGCCGGCAGGCAGGTCTTTTGTCCTATCATCCAAATGTCTCCAAGCTTTACCTTCTCTTCCTATGGTATAGACGGCAGGAAATTCAATCTGCTCATTGTTGGCGCCTAATTCAAGAAAAAGTTCAAGTACAGATTCATGCACCGCTTCCGGCCGAGCCGCTGATTTATCAATTTTATTTATCACCACGATAGGCTTTAAGCCGAGTTCGAGCGATTTTTTCAAGACGAAACGAGTTTGAGGCATTGGTCCTTCTTGAGCATCTACGACAAGTAGCACCGTATCTATGGAGCGCAGTACGCGTTCCACTTCCGAGCCGAAGTCCGAGTGACCGGGGGTGTCAACAATGTTTATCTTGGTATCTTTGTAAAAGATGGAAGTATTTTTGGCATAAATGGTGATACCGCGCTCTAATTCAAGAGCATTTGAGTCCATCGATACCCCCTCGCTTGCCACCCCAGTCTGGCGCATCAAGGCGTCGGTAAGAGTGGTCTTGCCGTGGTCCACATGCGCGATAATAGCGATATTGCGAATTTCCATAAGGCGCAATTAAAGCACAAAAATCGTCTTCAAGCAATATTATTTTTCTTGAAATTCTCCGTTTTTGTAAACAAATTGCTTTGACACTCGGACGGTCGGTTCGGCGACCAAAGCTTCGTCTGGTCCACGGTCTAAATATTCTACAGTTACAATTCCTCGGCTGATGGAAATGGATTGAGGAGAAATTCGGTCTCCGATGAAAGTGGCTTTTGACCCGCGGTAAGTTACCGGTCCGGAAACAAAGGCCGCCAGATATATAAATGTTCCGGAACCGCCGCCATAGCGGGCCAGGAATAGGACGGTGTCTTCCTTGTCGTCCGCGTTGATGTCGCCATAGGCAAATTTGTCCAACAAAACAGTCTCTTCTACAAGCGCGCTTCCGGGAGTAACGCTTCTCTCATTTCGTCCCGCCGAGAGAATAATTGACCCGTCATCGAAGATAAAAGTGGCACTTGATGGGTCTGGACGGAAAGCGCCATTTTCGTTTATTTGAGGCGTTCCTACTTCCTCCGTTGGAGATTTGCCACGTATCGTGTAGAAGAAGACTGCGGCTGCAAGAATAACGATAATGACGATAATTTTTTTCATCCCCCTCATCTTAACATAACTCGATTTTAATTGTAGAAGGAGTACAATAAAACCAGAAGAGTTTTTTGGCACAAGCGCTATTCGACAAAAACATCCGAGGCGTTAACCCGTTTTCTCATAGGAGAGCACCATGAAAATCCTGAAAGTTGCATGGGGGTCGCTCTATCCTATCGAACGCGTAATCATCCTCGTAATTGTCGTGATAATGGTCTTCCTCACGGGCTTCTTCTGGGGATGATGTTTTTTCAGTGCTTAAGGGGAGTCGTGGGTGACCGCGACTTCCTTTTCGTTTTTTTAAATTATCTGGAATAAAAAAGAAAATTATTGTTCGGTTGTCTTGCCGTCAAAATGTTCGGTATCGGCTTCCGCCTCGGTTTTTGTCTTTTGGGTCACTCCATCACGATGATGCGGCGGCATGTAGAGAGTGTAGAGCTTCATGGAGTCGGAGCCGGAATTCACGATATTATGTTTTGCGCCGGCCGGAACGACGATGACACTGCCGTCGGTAATGTGGTGAGGAATATCGCTCAAAATTGCCGTTCCTGTGCCTTGCTCCACGCGCAGAAATTGGTCTACATCATGCACCTCTTCGCCAATTTCCTCTCCTTTGAGAAGCGACATCAGCACGAGCTGGCTGTTTTTATCGGTGTATAAAACTTTGCGGAAATTATCGTTTTCAAGCGATAGTTTTTCAATGTTGGTCACATAACCTTTCATCATTATATTTTAGCAAAAATTAATTTAATACCCAAGTGGTGATTATGATATACCATATAAATAATCTTATTTGGATATAAAAAAGAAAACCGCCCCGTCGAGAGACCGGTAAGCGGTTCTCTGAACAGGGCGGGTGTTCTAGTTTCGTTTCGTCTATCTCCCTTCCAACTGCGAAAGTTCTTCATCAACCCGAGCGAACATCTCCTCGGCGCCGGGGTGGCGCCGATACCACCGCCGATCTAACCGCATCATCACCGCCAACCCCAGGACAGAGATGAAACAGATAGCGAATACAATAGCCAGGAGTGTATACATTTTTTCCTCCTAACACAAAGATGAATTTTGTTCCTTCTCTGCGCATTATATCAAATACACCACTTATGTCAAGGGTTCCAATCTGGCTCCCGAATTAAAACCTTCGCAAACTTTTGAAATTATTTTGCCAAACCAAATCCACAAATCCAAAAAGCGAAATCTGAAATGATGCGCCCCGCCACTATTTTTCTGGGGCAAAGGAGGCGAGGCGACGGACTCGCCCGCGCGGAGGAGGGTGAGAAGCGTAGCTTCGCAAGGCCGGAGCGAGCGAAGGCGAGCAAGGAGGGGTCGCGGAATTTTCCAGCAGGAAAATATCCGTGACCTGGGGAGGAATCCGCGCGGGCTTCGGCTTTCTTTTTTGAAAAAATCGGCGGCTACAAAATTGAATAAAATCCTCATATCTGTTAGTATAATATTGTCTCCGAAATATAGCAACAGTTATATGTTATCAATATATGGAAAGTAATCAACTAGGACTAAAAATAAGGAAATTGCGCCAGAAATTAGGGCTTTCGCAAGACGATTTTGCTCGAAAAGCAGATGTGGCTTATACAACGCTTACCAAAATTGAAACTGGCGTTATTAAAAAACCATCTGTCTTTGTGGTGAGCAAAATCGCGAAAGCTCTTAATGTCGCAATTGAGGATTTAATCAAATGAAAACGACACTTTACATGGCAATATCGGCGAATGGAATCATCGCCACCGAAACAGGCGACGAGAATTTTTTGTCGCATGAGAATTGGAAAAAGTTTTGCGAGCTTGCAAGAAAATATGGAAATTTTGTTGTTGGAAGAAAAACCTACGAGGCAGTGAAAAAATGGGATGGCGGATACAATTTTGACGACCTGGTAGGAGTAGAAAAAGTTGTTATATCCCAAGACAAAAGTCTTCAGCTCGATAAAGGTTATGTTCTTGCAAGTTCGCCGCAAGACGCGCTCGCAAAACTTTCCCGATTTGAAAATGTTTTAGTTACTGGCGGCGCCAACATAAACTCTGCTTTTGCGAAAGCAAATCTTTTGGACAAAATAATACTGAATGTTGAACCAGTTTTTGTTGGCAAAGGAATTCCGTTGTTTGCGCCACAGGATTTTGAAATTAAAACAAAACTGCTTTCTGTTGATAAGTCAGAGAGCGGGATAATAACCTTACGCTACGAAGTTTTGAAATAGTTATGACTAACCAAAAAATAAAGCAGAACGATTTTCATTCCGTTCCTCGTCAATCGGCGAGGTTGGAAGAACGCAAAATAAGAAAACCTTATGAGGTTGAATGTTGCGGAATGAAAATCGTAGTCAATCCCGGCGTTTATCAAACCTCGGGCGATTCCGATTTAATGGCTGAATCTGTAAAAATTGAGAATAACGAAACTTTTTTAGAAATTGGTTGTGGTACAGGCGTTGTTTCTATTGCTGTAGCAAAACGGGCAAAGAATGGAATAGGTGTAGATATAAACGATAAAGCCGTTGAAAACAGCAAACAGAACGCCGGGGCGCAAGATGTTAGAAATATCGAGTTTTTAGTATCAAACGTGTTTGAAAATGTCAGTGGTAAATTTGACGTTATCATTTGTAATCCTCCCTACACAAAGCACGAAGTCCGCGACAACATTGACCGGATGTTTTGGGACCCTGAAGATGAGATGAAACGCAAATTTTTTGAAGAAGTCGGAGCGTATCTCAAACCTAGCGGACGAATATATTTTGGCTGGGCGGATTTCGCTGACATTGATGTTGATTTGCCGTTCAGACTTGCAAACGAAAATGGGTATGAAATAGTGAATAAATTTAGCAAGCCTCACAGCAAAGATTTTACATTTTACGTTCTTGAATTTAAATCCGCCCAGCCATGACCGATCCAATCCAAACAGTTATTTCTGCTCTAACACTTCTCGGCTTAGGTGGGATACTTGGTGGATATATCACTTATCTTTTAGACAAGAAAAAAAGAAAGAGAGTTTAAGGTGTTAGAGCAGAAAGAAAAAAGGTATAAATCCTGCCTCTTGTATATGGACGCATATTTTGAACCGAAAAATATAAAATATCTTTCGAGCCGAACACCCGACATTGATGACGCAAAGGATGTTATCGAGTATCTGAAAATGGAATACCACGAGATGATATTATATGCCTCGAAAGATGTAATTTTTTCGGTCAAAGCGTTTATAGAAAACCCTGTCCGTGATAATTTTCTAGAAACGATTTTGACGATGAGGCAGGATTTATCCGCAAAGAAAAGTGATTTAGATTTGAACAGTATAATTTTAGAGGTCAAATCTAAATCATAGCCGCCGATTTTTTCAAAAAAGAAAGCCGAAGCCCGCGCGGATTCCTCCCCAGGTCACGGATATTTTCCTGCTGGAAAATTCCGCGACCCCTCCTTGCTCGCCTTCGCTCGCTCC
>Ga0209542_10001841_pt1 | contig 49058 bp, 56 predicted proteins | sample RifCSPhighO2_01_FD_184028 | JGI IMG/M metagenome (GOLD analysis project Ga0209542, IMG submission 184028) | Soil microbial communities from Rifle, Colorado - Rifle CSP2_plank highO2_0.1 (SPAdes) (version 2) | ecosystem: Environmental > Terrestrial > Deep subsurface > Rock core/Sediment ...
GATTGGAGTACACATGGGAACTAAAGACTGCAATGCGCCGGCGCTGACAGCTGAAGATCGCAAGATAGTAGAGGAATGCCGGGCAAGTGGCATGAGCAGGAGGTTCGAAGGGGTTGTTCGTGAAATGTCGGGCGACAGGGCGCCGAAAGACATGGACGCCTATTTCGAGGTTTTTGTAAGCAAACTGCAAAACATCACTGTTGCTCGCCCTGTTCTTGAGCGCTGGCGAAGGCGGTTTGCCTACAACATCAAGTTCTACCGGGCATTCGGAGTTGTCATGATTCGTGTGCCCGGGAGTGTTTGTCACATCATGCCAGCTAGGACTCTTCACGCAGAGCTTGACCACAGTGGAAAGTTCGGGGTTTCTCCCAAACCTCTTACATCCAGCAGTTCTCGTTTGTTTAGTCAAGCGATGCACGGTCAGCGGAATTCGCGTCTCATCACATAGCAAGTTCTCAAGTTTGAATCCCGTCGCTTATGGAGGTAAGCGACGGGATTTTCTTTTGTAGCCAATGTTGTTACAATATATTTATGACCCAGTAGTAGAAAATGACATTGGATAAGTCCCTGACGTGGTAATATGAAAAAGTCGATATTAAAAATAAATAATTTTAGAATAACATTCAGCTCGTAGAGCGATGTCATTTTTCACTACTGGGATGAGCAAAAAAACTTTACTCTCTGGAATACAGCCTAGTGGACAATTACATATTGGTAACTATTTTGGGGCAATCAAGCAGTTTATAGATATGCAAGATAGTCACAACGCTATTTATATGATTGTGGATTATCATGCTCTAAACACAATTCAAGACAAAAAAGTAATGTCAGAAAATATTTTGAATTTGGCCATTGATTACCTGGCTCTCGGTTTGGACCCAAAAAAATCAATAATTTTCAAACAATCTGATGTTTCGGAGCACACGGAACTTTGCTGGATTTTTGACACCATCACCACCATGCCGTTTCTGATGAGAGCTCACGCCTACAAAGATGCCGAAGCAAATAACAAAGAGATAAGTGTGGGGAAATTCAATTACCCAATGCTCATGGCGGCGGACATTTTGCTTTATGACACGGATATTGTTCCGGTTGGTCAGGATCAAAGGCAACACGTTGAATATTCCAGAGATACCGCCCAGAAATTTAATAATGTGTTCAAAAAAGATGTTTTCAAATTGCCGGAACCAAAAATTTTGGATGCCGTGGCGATAGTCCCTGGAACAGATGGGAGAAAAATGAGCAAAAGTTACGGCAATACCATTCCGCTTTTTGCCACGGACGAGGAGATTGAAAAAGCAGTGATGGGAATTGTGACCGACTCTTCCGGGGATGTTCCCCAAAATGTTTACGCAATTCACCGACTTTTGAAATCCGAAGCGGAGCTTAAAGATTTGTATGAAAACAGCAAAGGCAAATACAAAGTTTTGAAAGAAGCACTGATTATTGATATGAAGGCATTTGTGAAGCCTTTGCGTGAAAAAAGAGAGCAACTGGCAAAGGATATTGATTATGTTTTGGATATTTTGAAAGAAGGCGGCAAACGAGCAAAAATAAAAGCAGAAAAAAAGATGGAACAAGTTAAGTCGGCAATAGGAGTTGATTTATACTAAAATAACTATCCTAAAATACTGGGGTATTTAAGAATAAATTTATTGTAATAAAGGTTTAAAAAGTAAATATACTGTGTTATTATTGGGTTTATGGATATAAAAATAGTTTCTGTTAATATAACCATCAATGAATTGAAAGAAGTGGCAAAAGAATTCTATACTTCAATGATAAAAGGAGTTGTTGATATTGAGGAAAAAATCATAGCTTTTGGCGGGGAATACCATATGGATGCCAATAAGATTTTGATTGAAAATGGTTCTAAACAGGAAAACATTTGGGGTTTTAATGTTTATTTCAATAAGTCAAGGGAGGAGTGGATTGAATACACATCGCTTATAAATATTCGTCCATTAGTGAACAATAATGATATGGAAGTGCAAGATAAAAATATCAGAGACAAAATGAAGCAAATAATTAACTCAAAAATAATATGATAGAAAATACAGAACGTTCACCACTTTTTTTGATGGCCAACCTAGGGTCAGAAGTATCTAAAATAATTTCTGCAAAAGAAAAAGGAGACTATGAGATTTTGAAAATAGCAAAAGAAAAAGCAAAATCAATTATTGCTAAATTGAAAATTTTACCTGAAACAAAAGGAAATACGGAAATAAATATTCTAAATGATGTCATACTTGACCTCTGTGAAAATTATCAAAAATACCAGATTTCTAGTCAAAATATAAAATCTTATTTTAATCCGTTTATTATAAGACTTATGCAGGTTTAAAGAATATGCTAGGATTTTAATATGATTCAAAGAATTTATAACAAAGATATTGGTGAAAAAGTGGGACAGGAGATTAGTGTTGCGGGATTTGTCCATACACTCCGAGTGCAAAGTAAGATTATTTTTCTAATCCTTCGGGACATTACGGGAGTGATACAGACTGTGGTTGAGGCTGGAAGCTCGGCTTTTGAAACAGCCAAAGGGTTGTCGCATGAGTCGGTAGTGAGGATTATAGGCGCCGTCAAAGAATCTAAGCAAGCACCGGGCGGGGTAGAAATTGGAGTTAAGAGTATAGAGGTATTGTCCGTAGCCGATCCGGAATTGCCGATTCCGGTCATTGTCAAGGGTAATGACGAGGAGACCGAAGCTCCGACGCGACTTGATTATCGTTGGATTGATTTGCGAAAACCAGAAAAAGCTAAGATTTTTCAAGTTTGGACGGAGTTTGAAAAAGGATGGAGAAAATATTGGGATGAAAATAACTTTATCCAACTGTATCCGCCAGCTCTCATGTCCACTCCATCAGAGACTGGCTCGCAAGTTTTTGAGGTGAATTATTTTGATAAAAAAGCATATCTTGCCCAGTCGCCACAGTTTTACAAACAAATGGGAATTGCATCCGGAATGGAGAAAGTTTTTATGGTCTCACCCGTATTTCGTGCAGAAGAATCTTTCACCACTCGGCATCTTACAGAGTTCACCGGCTGGGATTTTGAGATGGCTTATGTGGAGTCACACCATGATGTTATGGATGCGGAGGAGGGAATGATAATAGAAGGGTTTAAAGCCATTTTAGCCAAATTCCCTGACTTGGAAGCCGAGCTTCCAAGTCAGCCGTTTCCTAGAATTACAATGAAGGAGGCGAAGGAAATTTTAGCCCAAATGAGGGTTCCAAGTCCGGAGAAATATGACCTTTCGCCTGAAGAAGAAAGAGCGATATCAGAATATGTAAAAAAAGAACGGGGTCATGATTTTGTTTTTATTCACGAGTACCACAAATCAAAAAGCGCTTTTTATCACATGAGATTGGAGGAAGGTAGCGATTACTCAAGACGCGCAGACCTTTTATACAGAGGTGTGGAAGTGACAACTCTCGCTCAACGCGAACACAGAGTAGATATTTTGATCAAACAAGCCGAGGAAAAAGGAATGGCTCTGGAACCACTTAAAAATTACATCAACTTTTTCCGATACGGTTGTCCTCCTCACGGTGGAGCGGGTATTGGTCCGGGACGATTTATTATGAAAATACTTGATTTACCGAATGTCCGCGAAGCAACATATCTGCCGCGAGACGTGAAAAGGCTGAATCCTTAATTTGAAACATATCTCTAATTCGATCGAATGGTTGAATAGATTATTTTTAATAATATAAGTAATGGAATCATCCTATAACGTTAAAACACAGATTTTTGAAGGGCCACTGGATACACTCTTAACGCTTATTGAAAAAAGGAAACTTTTTATAAATGATATTTCACTGGCGCAAGTGGCGGATGATTATATTGCTTATGTCAAAAATTTAGAGAATTTTCCAATAGCTGACTCTGCGCACTTTATCTTGATTGCCTCCACATTGGTTCTCATCAAATCAAAGTCGCTCTTGCCGACACTAAGTTTGACTGAAGAAGAACAGGGGGGTATTGATGATCTGCAGAAACGGTTAGTTGAATATCAAAAATACAAGGAGTTGAGCAAGCATTTAAGAGTGCGATTCGGAAAAAATATTGAGTATATAAGATTGCCGTCCAAAGAAAAGATCGTAGTTTTTGCACCGGATAAAAATACCACTGTTTCTAAAATATTTGAAATTATTAAATCAGTCATTCGGCAAATTCCTAAAAAAGAATTTATACCAAAAGCAATAGTTGAAAAGGTTATAAGTTTGGAGGAAATGATAGAAAGTTTAACAGAGCGTATCCGGAAAAGCATGAGGATGAGTTTTAAAGATTTTTCAGGGCACGGCAAAGCAGAAAAACTAAACGTCATTGTTAGTTTTTTGGCTGTGCTAGAGCTCGTAAAACAAGGTATTATAAGAGTGACACAGGACAAAGAGTTTCGCGATATTCACATGGAAAGTGATTCTGTGGGAGTACCAAGGTATTAGCCAACAATTTTTAATTTTCAATGGATTTTTAATGAGTAATGAATTAATTTCAAAAATAGAGGCAGTGCTTTTTTATTTGGCCGAGCCGGTAGATGTTGGTTTTTTGGCTAAGACTTTGGAGGTTTCAAAAAAAGATATAATTAACGCTATAGAAGAATTAAGCCAGAATTTAAGAGAAAGGGGAATTAGGGTTGTAAATCATAATGATGAAGTCTCTCTCGCCACAGCGCCGGAACTTGCGGGACTTATTGAAAAGATAATAAAGGAAGAAAGGGAGAGGGATTTGGGTAGGGCAGGGATTGAGACTTTATCTATCATCGCCTACAAAGGGCCAGTGACAAAAAAGGAAATTGAGTATATAAGAGGGGTTAATTGTCAATATGCTCTGCGAACACTTCTTCTTCGCGGTCTTGTGGAAAGAAAAACAGGCGCAAAAGATTCACGTGTGGTAGTCTATAATATCACAGCAGAGGCCTTGAGATTTTTGGGTTTGAATAAAATTTCAGACTTACCTGAATATGAAGAAGTTAGAAAAAGTTTAGAGGTAGATATAAACACAATAAACGAAACTACGACAGATGGAAACTGAACAAAACAAACCAGAGGGAATATCGCTGAAATTGATGATTTTTAATATCATCCTTGTGTTATTTATCATACTGATGTTTTTTTTAATTTATGGAACGTTAAATAAATCACAAGAAAGGCAGATTGACAATTTCAACCAAGCTATAACTTTGGAGGCATTTCAAAATCTGGAACTTAGCGCCAAGTCTGCTTATGTTTACGATGTGTCGGGAAATCGGGTTATTTATAAAAAAAATGAGTTTGTCCAGCTTCCGCTTGCCTCCATTACAAAACTTATGATGGCTCTGATCGCCTCCGAATTAATCGGAGAGAACTCCAGAGTTACAATTAAAAAAGAATTTTTGGAAGAAGAGGGGGATACAGGACTTTTGGCTGATGAATCCTGGAGAATGAAAGACTTGCTGGATTTTTCTTTGGTGACATCTTCAAACGATGGGGCGAGGTCTTTGGCTTCTGTTATAGGCGCTTATGACTTGAAAACTGAAAATTTCGATTTTGGCAGGAAGGATTTTATTTCAAAAATGAATCAAAGAGCCCAAGAACTCGGTTTGCAACAAACTTATTTTGTAAATGAGAGCGGACTGGATAACGGCAGTATAAGTGGTGGCTATGGTTCAGCAATAGACACTGCAAAATTAATGCAATATATTTTGAAAAACAAACCGGAACTTCTTGAAGCTACTAAATATCAAAGTATCACGGTAAACTCTCTGAATAAAGAGCATATTGCCAAAAACACAAACATTGAGGTCAGTAGTATTCCCGGTTTAATTGCTTCAAAAACTGGATATACGGACAAGGCCGGAGGTAACTTAGCGGTGGCATTTGACTTATCTATCGGTAGGCCTATTATAGTGGTTGTTTTAGGTTCAACCATAGACGGCAGATTTGAGGATGTTTCCAAGTTGGTGGCGGCCAGTTTTGACTCTATCTCGCAGGAGAGCATATGAAACCAAAAGAGCTTATAGAAACAATACTTCAAACAGTTGATGTAAAAATAAATGGCAATAGACCGTGGGATATAAAAGTTTTGGATGACAGATTTTATAATCGTGTTATCAAACAAGGCACAATGGGGCTTGGAGAGTCCTATATGGACGGATGGTGGGAGTGTTCGGCGCTTGATGAAATGATTTTTAGAGTCTTGAAATTTATTGACATAAGTTTTTTATATAGAAATTTCTGGGCAACGTGGGGAGTTCTAAAATCAAAAATATTAAATCTCCAGACGAAAACAAGAGGGGAAAAAGTGGCCAGAAGACATTATAATTTGGGTAACGATTTGTACTCATCTTTTTTGGACCCGTATCTGCAATATAGTTGCGGGTATTTTAAGAATACAGAAGATTTGAACAAAGCCCAGGAGCAGAAACTTGATTTGATTTGCAAAAAACTTCAATTGAAATCAACTGATAAAGTCTTGGATATTGGTTGCGGCTGGGGAGGTTTTGCCAAATATGCATCGGAGCATTATGGCTGTCATGTGACCGGCATTACCATATCAAAGGAACAAGCTGAATATGCAAAGACATTTACTGAAAATTTGAATGTGGATATACACCTTATGGATTATCGCGATATTAAGGAAAAGTATGACAAGGTAGTTTCGGTCGGAATGTTTGAACATGTCGGGTTTAAAAATTATAGAAATTTCTTTAAAATTGTAAGTAATAATATGAATGAAAACGGCATTTTTCTTCTGCATACTATCGGTAGAAATAAATCAATCACTATTACTGATCCGTGGTTTGAAAAATATATTTTTCCGAACTCAATGACACCATCACAAAAACAGATTGCAGAAAGTTATGAGAAAATTTTTGTCATGGAAGATTGGCATAATTTCGGCCAATACTACGACAAAACCCTCTTGTCTTGGTGGAAAAATCTGGATGCCTCATGGCATAAATTGAAAGACAAATATGGGGAAAGATTTTATAAAATGTTTCGTTTCTATTTACTTTCCAGCGCCGGATCATTTAGGGCGCGAAATATACAACTTTGGCAGATTGTCTTATCGCCTCACGGCCTTGTCGGTGGTTATAAATCCATAAGATAAAAAGAATTTTTTAGACAAAACGTTTTCATTTGGTATAATCCAGTAATGTGCGGAATAGCCGGAGTTATAGGCCAAAATATACAAAATAAAGAGAAAGTCATAGGAAAAATGGTCGCAAAAATTGCCCATCGCGGACCGGATGATGACGGTTTTTTTGTTGACAGCAATGTTGGTTTGGGTATGAGACGGCTTTCCATAATTGATTTGAAAACCGGCAGACAGCCGGTGACATCCGAAAATGGCAAAATTCTTATATTTTTTAACGGTGAAATCTATAATTACAAGGAATTGCGGGAAGAATTGTTGATTAAAAACTATATTTTCAAAACCGCGAGCGACACCGAAGTCATTCTCCATCTTTACGAAGAATATGGAGAGGAGATGTTGCCGAAACTTCGCGGTATGTTTGCCTTTTGCATTTACAACATCAATGCCAAAAAAATCTTTATAGCCCGGGATTATTTCGGCATCAAGCCGATGTATTATTTGACCCAAAATGACAGGATAATCGGCTTTTCTTCGGAAATAAAAAGTTTTCTCTCATTTCCGGGGTTTAAGGTTTCAGTAAATGACAAGGCGGTTATAAATTACCTTTCTTTTCAATACAATCCGCTGACAGAAACTTTTTTCAAGGGAGTTTACAAGTTGCCACCGGGACATTTTTTGTCAATTGATCTTAAGAGAAATGATGTACAAATAAAAAAATATTGGTCAATGGAGTTCAATCCCGACAATAATTTAGATGAAAAAGATACTACCCAAAAAATTTATGAAACAATGCAAGATTCGGTTGAGCATCACATGATCGCCGATGTGCCGGTCGGGGCATTTCTTTCTGGAGGAATAGACAGTAGTATCATCGCCACCTTGATGCAAAAAATAAAGGGGGATAGGCGAATTAAAACTTTTACGGTTGGCTTTAATACTTTAACTGAAGGCAGGGAGGCTTCCGAAACCGCTAGTTTTCTCGGCACCGACCACACAGAATTGACCATTGGGCCGGATGAATATTTCAGCGCCTTGAAAAAAGCGGTTTATCATTTTGACGAACCGGTGGCCGACCCGTCCGCTTTAGGGCTTTATTTTTTGGCAGAGGAGGCCAGAAAATATGTCAAGGTTGTTCTTTCTGGTGAAGGGGCCGACGAACTTTTTGGCGGTTACAATATTTATTTGGAGCCTTTTGCCCGCCGTAAACTTTCTTGGTTACCTCAAAACATTCTCAAATTTTTCCTAAACCTGCCGTTTCAGTTTTATGGAAAAAATTATTTGAACCGAGTTAATTCCAAAATGGCAGATTGGTATATTGGCAATGCTTCTATTTTCAAGCAAGATGAATTGAGTTTTTTATGGAAAGGGAGGAAAGAGAAATCGCTTAGCTTGGATTTTTTATACAAACAAGTCGGAGGCTTAAGCGATTCGGCCAAAATGCAATATATTGATATAAATATATGGCTTACGGGTGATATCTTGGCCAAAGCTGACAAAATGACCATGGCTCATTCGCTTGAGCTTCGAGTGCCGTTTTTGGATATTGAAGTGGCCAAATTGGCTAAAATACTTCCGGACAGGTTTAAGTGGCGAGGCGGAGTAACTAAATATCTTCTCCGCCAAGCTTTCAAATCGGTTGTGCCGGAAACAACAAGAAATCGCAAAAAACTTGGATTCCCGGTACCCATTAAGGATTGGTTTACAAAAGATAGAGAAGGTTTATACAGGACTATTATAAATAACCGATACATAAAAAAACACATGGATGTTGGTTATATTCAAAATTTAATTGATGAACATACAATGAAAAAAACAGATAATTCGCGTAAAATTTATACGCTTCTTATGCTAGCTCTATGGTATGATGTATTTATAAAAATGGAAAATGTAAATATCAAAAATCAAAATTAATACTAAAAATGCAAATCCCTATATCTATAGATTTTATATTGTCATTTTACATTTTGATTTTTAAACTTTAAATTACCTATGATAGATGTTTTAAAAATAGTCATTCCTTCAGTTATAACTTTCTTTATCGGTATTTCTATCACGCCGTTTTTTACCGATTTTTTCTACAAGCACAAAATGTGGAAAAAAAGTCCGCGAAAAGACAGCGGAATGACCACGGAAGAATTTTCCAAAATTCATAACACCAGAGGCGAACTTTCCACCCCGCGTATCGGGGGGGTAATCATTTGGGTTTCAGTTTTACTGACTGTTTTTTTAATTTATCTCCTGTCAGTCATTTTTCCAAGCGACCTTACGGAGAAACTGAACTTTTTCAGCCGTGGCCAAACACTCATCCCATTGGCTACTTTGATTCTGGCTTCCCTTATCGGATTATTAGACGACTTACTTCAAATATTTGGCAGGGGAGTATATGCCAAAGACCCCTTGATTTACAGAAAAGTGAAAATTATTTGCATTATTTTGATAGGCTTTGCTATCAGTTATTGGTTTTATTACAAACTTCAATTTACTTCAATTCACATTCCATTTGGCGGGGAGCTCGAACTGGGAATTTGGTTTATACCGTTTTTTATTATTGTCATGCTTGCCGTTTTTTCAACAAGCGTAGTTGATGGTATTGACGGATTGTCTGGCGGAATCATGGCCACTATTTTTTCGGCTTACTCAATAATCGCTTTTGCCAACAATCAAATTGACATTTCCGCTCTTTGCGCCGTCATTGCCGGAGGCATTCTGGCTTTTCTTTGGTTTAATATTCCTCCAGCCCGGTTTTACATGGGTGAAACCGGCATGTTGGGGCTAACTGTCACTTTATCAGTCATTGCCTTTCTAACAAATTCCGCCTTACTTTTGATTATTATAGCTTTTCCGCTTGTCATCACCTCTCTCTCCGTCATTATTCAAATTACTTCCTATAAATTTTTTGGAAAGCGTCGGGTTTTTAAATTGACGCCGCTACACCATCATTTTGAGGCCATCGGCTGGAGCCGAGAAAAAATAGTCATGAGATATTGGATTATCAGCGTTGTTTTCGCCATGAGCGGGGTCATTATTGCTCTAATAAGTTAGATATTAAAAAAACCGGACGGGCGCTCTTACGAGCGTCCGTCCTTATCAACTGGTTCCTGCCTTTCCATTCTCATTTGCAGTTTTGGGGCGGGTGCTGTTTCCACCTCCCAAGCCTGCTTGAATGTCTCTGCATCTTCAGGCTTCCCCGCCTGTGCCGCAATTCCGTCTTCCAACCTTCCGAAAAATTCATCCCGAACCGGCACGATTTTTGGGTAGACTTTTCGAGGCATATGCCCTCCGCGTCTATAATACAACATCTAGCCTCAAAAAGCAACTGCTATCCACATAAAAATTACCAAAAAAATGTTATAATTCTTAGTGATATGGGCAAGACTAAAGTTGATATATCATTTTTAATTTCTCTCGGTATTCTAGTCGTAGCTGGCTATCTCATATTTACTTCAGCCTCTTTAGGCCTTCTTTCAAAGCAAGCGGTGAAGTACTCAAATGTGGCTTTCAATCAGACTTTTTTTGGTCTTTTTTTGGGATTGATATTGTGCTTTATTACCTCAAGAATTGATTATAAGATATATAGGAGATATTCCATACTAATTTTTATTTTTTCAGTTCTGGCCACTCTTCTTGTTTTTATTCCAGCCATTTCAATAAGTCACGGAGGGGCTAGTCGCTGGATTACTTTGGGCTTTAGCACTTTTCAACCATCTGAATTACTTAAGATCGGTTTCATTATTTTTTTCTCGGCTTGGGTAGCCAAGTTTAAAGATAAAATTCAAACTTTCAAATACGGATTTTTGCCGTTTATTATTCTTATCTCTATCACCGGATTTATCTTATTGAGCCAACCGGATACGGATACTTTTCTCATCATTATTTTTTCTGGCATAGCTATTTTTATAGCGGGCGGCGGCAAATGGAGATACATTTTTATTTCAATAATTATCGGGGCCTTTTGCCTAATAGCCCTAGCAGTTGCAAAACCGTATGTCATGAGCCGGATAAATACTTTTTTGAACCCGGGGGACAATTCATTGAGTAGCGGTTATCAAATCCAGCAATCGCTCATAGCCATTGGCTCGGGAGGAATCTTCGGCCGCGGTTTCGGTCAAAGTATTCAAAAATTTAACGTTTTGCCGGAGCCGATAGGGGACTCAATTTTTGCCGTGGCTAGTGAAGAATTTGGTTTTTTGGGCGCGGTTTTTATAGTTTTACTCTTCGTTTTTTTCTCATTCCGAGGACTAAAAATCGCCACTCAAATTAGCGATCCTTTCGGTAGACTTGTGGTTGTTGGAATTGTTATACTGATTGTGTCTCAAGCTTTTGTCAATATTGGGGCGATGGTGGGAGTCTTACCTTTATCGGGTATTACATTGCCTTTTGTCAGTCATGGAGGAACGGCCCTTTTTATGACATTGGCTGAAGTTGGAATTATTTTGAATATATCAAAGAATCGCAAGAAAAATTAATTTTTAATAAAAACTGATGAAAATTTTACTTACGGGAGGAGGGACTGGCGGGCATTTTTATCCGATTATTGCTGTGGCTGAGGAGTTAAATACTATCGCTAAAGAAAACCGGCTGATAAAGCCGATACTCTACTACATGTCCACCGATGCCTACAACGAAACTCTTCTTTATGAAAACAATATCAAATTCATAAGAACTAACGCTGGTAAAATAAGAAAAAGTCGTTCCATTCAGAATATTATCCTTAATTTTTTTGATCTGTTTAAAACTGCCCTTGGGGTAATTGGGGCGATTTGGCGAATTTTTGTCATCTACCCAGATGTTATTTTTGGTAAAGGTGCTTATGCCAGTTTCCCGGCCCTTTTTGCCGGAAAAATTTTAAGAATTCCCGTTGTCATCCACGAGTCGGACAGTTCTCCGGGAAAGGTAAATTCTTGGGCCGGCAAGTTTGCCAGACGCATCGCTATATCGTATCCGGAGGCCATAAATTTTTTTCCGAAGGAGAAAACCGCTTATACTGGCAATCCTGTCCGTAAAGAAGTTCAGCAAGCGTTATCTGTCGGAGCGGCTGAGTTTTTTGGTTTCAATAAAGATATTCCGACGATATTCGTTATCGGGGGCTCGCAAGGTTCAAAATTTATAAACGAAGTCATTATTAGAATTCTTCCTGAACTGGTTAAAAAATATCAAGTCATTCATCATACAGGCGTAAATAATATAAAAATAGTAGAAGAAAGTCGCGATGTTGTTTTAACTGAAAAAGAATTAAAAAAAAGATATAAGCCAATCGCCTATCTCAATGTTTTAACTTTGCGCATGGCCGCCGGCTTGGCTGATATCATAATTTCTCGAGCCGGCTCAACTATTTTTGAGATTGCCTTGTGGGCCAAACCTTCAATTATTATTCCCATACCGGAGCCAACTTCCCATGACCAAAAAAACAACGCCTACTCATACGCCAGATCTGGAGCTTGTTCCGTCATTGAGGAGAAAAATCTGGTTGGTGGCGTGCTTTTGTCTGAAATTGAAAGAATTTTAGGTAATCCAGAAGAAAAGCAAAAAATGATTAATTCGGCAAGGGCCTTTGCAAGGAAAGACTCGGCTGCACTTATTGCAAACGAAATTATGTCTATAGCCATGGAACATGAGAAATAATTGCGATACGAATATACGAATCATGCGAATGATACGAATAACTACGAATAAATAAATGCAAGACAAAAACCAAAAAATAATAACTAGGTTCCCGCCGTCGCCGACTGGACCCTTGCATATAGGCAACGTTAGGACGGCCCTATTTAATTATTTTTTTGCCAGACAAAATGGAGGACAATTTATAGTAAGGGTAGAGGATACTGATAAGGTCAGATCAAAAAAAGAATACGAATTGGGAATGCTTGACAGTTTAAAATGGCTTGGACTATCCCGAGACGGCCAGTTGTGGCATCAATCTGAAAGAGTTGAAATATACAAAAAATATCTCCGTAAACTTATTGACGAAGGCAAGGCTTATGTCAGTCAGGAGACGGAAGGGGATAATAAGGAAGTGATTCGCTTCAAAAATCCAAATAAAGTTGTGACATTTACGGACCTTATTCGCGGTGAAATAAGTTTTGATACCACAGAATTGAAAGATTTCATCATTGCCAGAAATATAAACGAACCGGTTTATCATTTGTCCGTTGTCGTTGATGATTTTCAGTCAGGTGTGACGCACGTAATACGTGGAGATGATCATGTTTCAAACACTCCCCGTCAAATTCTTATAGGCGAGGCCCTGGGCGTTCCAAGACCGGTATACGCCCATTTACCCTTAATCTTAGCCAAGGACAGGTCAAAACTGTCAAAAAGAAAACATGGCCAAAGCGTTTCTTTAGATTACTACCAAAAACTTGGTTACCTGCCGGGAGCCATTGTCAATTACTTATCTCTTGTTGGATGGAATCCCGGCACAGATAAAGAAATATTCACCATAGATGAACTTATCAAAACTTTTGATATAACTCAAGTTCAAAAAGGTGGAGCAATTTTTGATCCTGTGAAACTCGATTGGCTAAATAAGGAACATATGAAACGTTTACCCAAAAATACCATAAATAAGGAAATTTATAATCGTCTCAAAAACAACGACATTATTTCAAAATCTGAAAAAATAAACGATAAAAAGTTTGTAGAAAAAATTTCCGAGACTATTTTTAATCATATTTCAAAATGGGGCGATATAGACACAATGACTGGGGAAGGGGAGCTCTCGTATTTTTTTGAGGAGCCGCAGTACGAAGCTGAAAAACTGTTGTGGAAAGAATCTTCTCCAGATATTTCAAAAAAACATTTGATGTGGATTATTAATCAGTTGGACAAAATTCAAAACGACAGTTTTGATTCAGCAGACACAGCAAAAAATCTTATCTTTGATTACGCCACAGAAAACGGCAAAGGAGAGGTGCTTTGGCCTCTACGCCTTGCCTTATCTGGAAAAGAAAAAAGTCCCGATCCGTTCACTCTTATTTATATTCTTGGCAAGAGTGAATCCATCTCGCGAATAAGCAATGCTATCAAAAAATTATGATATGGAAATATATTTTAGCAACTTTTTTTACTTTTTCTGCCACACTACTTTCCGCTCAAACCGGGGAAAGCGATTTACAAAATAGGATTGACGAAAGGAACAACCAAATCAGACAACTTGAGGAAGAGATAAGACAGTATAATCTTGAAATCAACAATACTTCCAGCCAGGCTAAATCATTGGTGAATACCATAAAAACCCTTGATTTGACCAAAAAGAAAATCGGGGCCGACATAAATCTTACTCAAAAAAAAATAACTAACACCGAATCAAATATAAGCCAGTTAAACCGTGAAATCGGATTGACCGAAGATCATATCAATGTAAATAAAGATGCTGTCATTTCCGCTTTACGCAATTCTGCTGTGCTGGGGGATATGAGTTTGATTGACATAATTCTTTCCAATAAGAATTTAAGCGACATTTGGGGAGAAATTGACAATATAAATCAAATACAGAGTGTCATAAGAGAAAAATCAAAAGAGCTAACTGTATTGAAAACAGGTATGGAAGAAAAGCAAACAGTCCTAGGCAAACAAAAACGGGATTTGCTTAATCTGAAACAAGATTTGAGTGGCAAAAAATTAGCGGTTGAATACACAACAAAAGAGCAAGGTCAATTATTATCCCAAACGAAAAATAAGGAGCAGACTTATAAAGAATTGGTTAAGACTAAGGAAGAGCAGAAATTACAATTTGAAAGAGAAATTTATGAATATGAATCGCAACTTCACTACTTAATTGATAGGAATAGTTATCCTCTGCCACAGAACGGCATACTCTCATGGCCTTTAGAAAATATATTTGTCACTCAAAAATTCGGCAAAACAATCGGAGCGGAAAAATTATATGCTTCGGGAACCCACAACGGAGTTGATTTTAGAGCCAGTATTGGCACAAAAGTCAAAGCTTCGCTTTATGGAACAGTGGTCGGGACGGGAAACACTGATATTTATCCCGGATGCTACTCATTCGGCAAATGGGTGATGATAAGACACGATAGCGGACTTTCCACGATTTACGCTCACTTATCTGTTATCAGTGTCTCTTCAGGACAGCGGCTTGATACGGACGACTTAGTCGGATTCAGCGGCAATACCGGATACTCCACAGGCCCTCATTTGCATATAAGTCTTTACGCCACTCAAGGCGTGAGAATTGAAAAATATGTCAATAGCCGGGGATGCAAAGAAGCCACAATGCCTCTGGCCGATATTAGAGCCTATCTTGACCCATTGGCCTACTATCCGAAATTGTAATATAATTTAATTATGCTTGATTTATCACTAATTTTTATATCATAGCAACAAACTATTGATACTTCTAACGAGATGAAAAATAATAAAGGATTCGTTTGGAAAATTATCATAATTATTGCGGCCCTAATCGCTCTAAAATATTATTTTCAATTTGATTTTATAGAATGGCTCAAGTCTCCGGCCGTCCGGGCCTTCTGGGAGCCGATTTGGAATCTCTTTGTTAGGTTATATCAGTGGTTGGATGTTTTAGTTAGAGGTTGGGTAACATAGGGCAGGGGACTTCCCTACGGGAAAGGTATACCTTTCGCTTTTTGCAATTATATATTTTTGCAAAATGCTCAAGGTCTTGCGAAGCCGTCCCCACGACTTCTCACCCAACCAATATATTAAATTTTTGAGATATTGAAACTCGGGTAAAAAGTATCATGAACTAAAGCTTGTTTATAGGAACCTGTACAAAGATATATTGTGCGACACGCCTATATAACACTCCCCTCGGCATTTGTCTATCAAAATCGAGAAAAAGATTTTTATAAAATAATCACTTCTATTCCCTACGTAGTAACTCAAATGTTTTTAAAATGTTTTTTGATTCAGTAATCGGTCTCCCTATCACCAAATAATCAGCCCCAAGCTTTAATGCTTGTTTTGGCGCCGTTTTGCGTTTTTGGTCATCTTTTGCCTTATACCATGATGGTCTGATGCCAGGAACGATCTTTAAAAGCCTCTTTGAACCATTAATTTTGATAATAGAGCTCAACTCATGACCTGAACAGACAATTCCATCAACCTTTGCTTTTATTGCGTCTTTTACTAGATCCAACACTTCTTTTTTTGATTTTAGTTTAGATGATGTTAGAACCGTTACAGCAATGATTTTACTTTTACCAGAATTTTTCTTGGCTGACTTCATCATTGGGATTCCGCCACTTGCGTGAACAGTTATAATCTCGACCCCATGACTAGAAAGTCTTTTAGTGCTATTTTTAACTGTATTTGGAATGTCGTGTAGTTTTACATCTGCAAATACCCCACCATACTTTTTAAGTTTTTTGATTATTGAAATATCCTCATATAGAAGATCGTTTAATTTAAAACCCCAAACTTTTCCTTTTAGAATTTTTGCAATTTCTATAGCTTCTTTCATTTTCATACCATCCAAGGCAACTATAATTTTTTTTGTATTCATTTTTTTTCACTATTTAAGTTTTCCATGACCCAACGCAGTATTAGTATTAATTGGTATACCTTTCTTACATCTTTTTGCCATACCATTGAGAATAGCCGCAAACTCATCCATAATTGGACTCGTGGTGAGCCATGAGCCCTGCTCCTTCTTTGCCCAAATTGGATCATTGCTTGTCGGTTGTCTGGTCAAATATCCCACAATTACCTCCGAGGTCAGATTAGCAAAATATACTTCAAAACACAACACAAAAGCCACGTAAGATAGTATTTGCATAGCATCTTCACGTGGCCTTGTGATTTAGGTCTGTCTAGAGTTAAATATTTACGGCAAGATTTCGGTTTTCGTACTTACCCCAACAAGCTCTGGATGAATTCCAAGGTTGTGTGCCTTGCCGTTCATATAAGTCTCTGGCGTAAGCTGTGTTACCTTCAATGGTGTAGATGTTATAATCCTTCTTTTCAGCCTGGTTTAAGTGGTAACGCTCGTTAATCTGCATTACCCCGACATCCTCGCTGTTTACCCTGCCCCTATGGATTTCTCCATCCAAATCAAGCTGACGGAAAGTAGATTCACATCTGGCAATTTCAATCATAATCGGAATGTCCTTGAAATATTGTTTGATGTACTGTTCAGTGGACAAGAGGCTTTCAATTTCCTGATTAGAAATTTCTTTAACAACTTTGTAAGAAGAATTTTCAACCGTCGGAAGGCTTGAAACGCTGATAGTATTGCCTATTCCTGCCATATTTGAAAGAACCATAAACAAACTGATAGCCGTGAAATTTAAAATAAATTTTTTTTAGTTTTTAATTCCGGATCTCCAATTAAGGAGGCTTTAGAACAGAAAAACTCGGTGTTTCCGAGCTAATTACATTATAGCATATCTCCTAGCCACTTGTCAACAAAATACAACAAAAAATTGGCTTTGGGAAGAGCTAAAATCTCTTTATTTTAGGCCATATTTTACTGAAATTAATCAGACTAATATTTAGTGAAAGTGGCAATATTTGCTTTATATACCTTCTTTTTTTAGTGATTCAATGGTTTTCTTGGCTTCTTTAGAAAGTTTTCGCGGAATAGTGATGTGAAGTTTTATCAAAATATCCCCTCTGTGATTTTTCTCGTAAGGAATACCCCTACCCTTTATCCGTAAAGTTTCTCCGTGAGTTACGCTTTCTGGAATTTTCACTTTTATATCGCCATCAAGCGTTTTCAAAATTTCCTCGCCACCCAAAAGCGCGTCAGTCAGTTTTACATTCATATCAGTCAGGAGATTGATTCCTTCTTTTCTGAAAAGTGGATGTTTTTTAACGTAAACTTTGATATATAAATCTCCCGTCTGTCCACCAACAATAGCTTCCCCACCGCCGGACAGTCTGATCATTTCTCCATTATCAATGCCGGCTGGAATTTTCACCTTTATTTCACTTTCCTTTTTTAGTATTCCTCGTCCGTGGCAAACATGGCATTTTACCTTGGGAGTTTTACCGCTACCGTTGCAAATCTCGCAGGTAGTGGTTGATTCAAACTGACCGAAAAATGTTCTTTTTACCTCACGCAAAGTTCCCTTTCCGTTACATGTGTTGCAGGTTTCAAGCGAACTTCCTTTTTCAGCGCCAGAACCCGCACAGTTGTCGCATTTTGAAACTTTATTCAAAAGTACTGTTCGCTCAACTCCGAAAACGGAATCCTCAAAAGACAGTTCCAAATCAATGGAAATATCCCGGCCGCGCTTTACTTTGGCTCTTCTTGAATTCCCGCCAAAAACATCTCCGAAGATATCTCCGAAATCAAATTCAAAACCATTACCATTACCGCCTTGGGTAAATTGTGAGAAATCAAAGCCGTTGAAGCCGTTTGCACCGGCACCTCCTGTAGGTCCTCCTTGGGCGAAAGAATGGCCAAATTGGTCGTATTGAGCCCTTTTGGAGTCATCCCCAAGCACCGAATAAGCCTCATTAATCTCCTTAAACTTGGCGTCATCGCCGGTTTTCTTGTCTGGATGGTACTTATGCGCCAAAGTCCGAAAAGCCCTCTTTATATCGTCCTTCGGAGCTTTCTTGTCTACTCCTAATATTTCGTAATAGTCTTTTCCTGCCATAATTATATCTTACTATTTTTTTGAAATTAATACACTTGACATAATCTATTTTTACTGCTAGTCTACACGAGGAGGTTAGCGATGGAAGCACTACTGATACTTACCACTACAACGATTACCCTCATCACCTTGAAAGCAATCATCGGTTTTCGGTTTCCTTGGGAGCCAACCATGAAAGCAAAGCGCTCACTGCAGAGAAATCTTGAAATGATCAAAGGGAGCATTCCTTCCGAGATTTACAACGAAATGCAATATGCAATTGAACGGATTTGATTACCGCGCAAGACAGACGAACCGCATCGTCTCTCTGCGCGGTTTTTCTGTTTTGAAAATACTATTGAAATCTATTCTACTATTCGAGCGAACCATTCCATACACTTAATCTACGCTATAGCGTAGATTAAGTGTATGCTGGATTTGTTAGTTTTATTTTCCTAATTACTAGATACTAACTATTTCCCTTCCTCCTAAACCGATTGAGTACAATCGGTCGGACGAACAATTTGCACTCAAATTGTTCTAGTCCGGTTTCTTCTCTTCAAAATCAGCATCGCGAACTTTCTCGTCTGTTGTCGTAGTTTGCGCCTCGGCTGATTTATTAGCCTCTTGTGCAGCTTTGTTTATTATCTCCCCTACTTTTGACAGCCCATTTGACAGAGCAACGGTCGCTTTTTTGATGGACTCCAAATCTGGTGTTGTGTTTGCATTTGCTGATTTAAGGTCTGTGATTTTGTCTTCAATTGATTTGCGAAGTTCCGCTGGCACTTTATCTCCCGCATCAGCTAGAGATTTCTCGGCGGTGTAGATAAGTTGTTCGCCAATATTTTTTGCTTCAACCACTTCCCTCTTTTTAGCATCCTCACTAGCATGTGCTTCCGCATCTTTTTGCATTTTCTCAATTTCTTCTTTAGTCAAACTGGAACGAGCTTCAATTCTGATGGATTGTTCTTTACTTGTGGCTTTATCCTTTGCCTTCACGGAGAGAATGCCATTAGCGTCCACATCAAACATCACCTCAATCTGTGGCATGCCTCGCGGAGCAGGTGGAATTCCGTCCAAAATGAACCTACCAAGAGTCTTGTTGTCGCCAGCCATGGCTCTTTCACCCTGAACTACGTGAATTTCTACTGAAGTCTGATTGTCCGCAGCCGTGGAGAAAACCTGGCTTCTTGAGGCCGGAATAGTCGTATTTCGCTCTACAAGCTTCGTAGCCACGCCTCCCATGGTCTCTATGCCCAAAGATAGCGGTATAACGTCTAATAAGAGCACATCCTTGACATCCCCAGCCAAAATTCCCCCTTGGATAGCCGCTCCCAAGGCCACCACTTCGTCTGGGTTAATTGATTTATTTGGGTCTTTACCAAAGTATGCCTTTACCTTTTCAACCATTTTTGGCATTCTGGTTTGGCCTCCAACGAGTATTACCTCGTGAATATCGGAGGTTTTGAAGCCGGATGCCTCCATAGCTCGTTTAGTGATAGACATCGCTCGGTCAATAAATTCTGTACAAAGCTCTTCCAGTTTTGCCCGAGAAAGTTTGATAAGCAAGTGTTTTGGGCCGGATGCGTCGGACGTGATGAAAGGAATATTTACTTCGGATTCCATCGCTGTTGAAAGTTCAATCTTTGCTTTTTCAGCCGCTTCATCGAGTCGTTGTAGCGCCAGTGTATCTCCACGCAAATCAATTCCTGATTCCTTTTTGAATTGATTAGCTAGGAAGTTTATGATTTTCTGGTCAATATCTTTCCCGCCGAGGTGGCTGTCACCATCGGTTGATTTGACCTCAATAACCGAATCCCCTACTTCCAAAACGGAAACGTCAAAGGTTCCGCCACCAAAATCGAAAACCACGATTTTCTCTTCTTTCTTTCCTTTATCAAAGCCGTAAGCCAAAGCAGCGGCTGTTGGCTCGTTTATAATGCGAAGAACTTCAAGTCCGGCGATTGCCCCAGCATCTTTGGTGGCTTGTCGTTGGGAGTCGTTGAAATAGGCCGGTACAGTGATGATGGCTTGAGTGACCTTCTGGCCGATTTTGGCTTCAACATCGGTTTTCAGTTTGGAAAGAATCATGGCTGAGATTTCTTCAGGTGAATATTCCTTGTCTGACATTTTCACTTTTACTCCGTTCGTAGCGGATTTTAAAACCTCAAAAGGCACGATAGCTTTATCTTTCTGAACAGCTTCGTCGCCAAAGCTATGCCCAATAAATCTTTTAATCCCGAAAATAGTGTTTTTCGGATTTGTGACTGCTTGTCTTTTAGCCAAAAGACCAACCAGTCGCTCGCCCGTTTTTGAGATAGCAACAATGGAGGGTGTTGTTCGTGCACCTTCTGCATTTTCTAGTATTTTAGGACTGCCCGTTTCCATGATTGCGACAGCAGAGTTTGTTGTTCCTAAATCTATTCCTATGATCTTGCTCATGTTGTTTAGGGCTTCCAAATTTGGCGAACTCCTCGTGTCGTGTTTGAAAATCTTCGTCACCTTACGACATGTAAGGCTCCTCTCCTTTTCAAACTCTCAACGTCGGATTTCACCCAAATTATGAAAGCGTGTGGTTATTTAGTAAATTTAATTTGACAAAATCTTGCTTATATATTACTATAGTATTTAGAGGCACCATGGAGCAGATCAAGTTGTTTTCTAACATCAATACGGATTATGTCGAGAGTGAGGTGAATGAGTGGCTGAAAACAAACCCAAACATTCACATCATCTCAAGACTGCTGACTGCTGGAACAGGGCACACCATGCAAGGACCCGATGGCCATCTTTCCGTCATCAAGGTCGTCGCCATCTTCTACGAAAAACCGCTCAAGTAACACCACCGAGAACCTGCCAATAAAAGCACTCGGCGATACGCCCGGTAGTGAGCTTTGCTCTACTACCGGGTTTCTCTTATCTAAAAGTTGGTGCTCTGGGTTTAGAGCCACTAAAAGTTAGTGTGTCAGTTGTAAAATATGGAGACACAAATCTCAACTTGGAAGCCTGGCTTCCAAGTCGGACAATTTTAGGTTTTATGAGACTAGATAGACTTAAAACAGCTCCTTTTAGAGTTTCAATATATGTAAAATAAATAAGTCTCGCCTTGACTCGTCCCGCCACTTCATAAATCTGAAAACTAGCACGAACAAGTCGTCCTTCTTTATCTCTAAGTACTTTTTCAACAATTTTACTATTTGATTCTATTATTTGCATATTATTACCCACGAATGAATCCCCACGAATCATAACGAATGATGCATTTATTCGTAAGATTCGTGTATATTTCGTGTGATTGGTGGGTGATTATTCGTAATGACCAACCTTAACCTTCGGTGGGCGTATTTCCTTACCGTTTAATTCATACCCCACCTGCACTACCTCCAGTATTTTACCCTCATCTGCTTCGTTGTCAACTTTTATATTTTCTATCGCCTCATCTCGCGACGATATATAGGGTAACCCTATGGGATTTATGACTTTCAGATCGTGTTGACTCAAAATATTTGAAAGCTGGGTGTGAATAAATTCCACTCCCATCCGCCAGTTTTTATCCACTTTCCCCCAAGCTTCTTTGTTTTTAAAAGCTCCGTCAAATGAATCAAGAACAGGAATAAGCTCACTGATAATTTCGGCTTTTGAGAATTTCAAAAACTGTTTTTTAGCTTCATCGTCCCGTTTTCTGGTATTGATAAAATCGGCCTTATCCCTCTGCCAACCATCCAAAAGCTCGTGGTTTTTCTTCTCCAGCTCCTTGATTTTAGCTTTGAGTTTGTCTACCTTGACCTTGTAGTCAGCTCCAGTTACCTCGGTGTTATCTTCAAGGACTATGTCGTCCCCTGGGTCGGTATTTACTTCAAGCTCTGTATCTTTTTGTTCATCTTTGTCAGTCATATTTGCACATTATAACATGAAAAATTACTAATTCAAACGGACAAGATAATGTGCACACACATATGGCGGTTTTTCTTTACAAAATACACTTGGAAACGGGGTGTCCAAGTCTCATTATTTTATCGTTTGGACCACTTTGGAGCTTTCCTTGCCTTCTTCAAACCGAATTTACGACGCTCTTTTGCCCGAGAATCACGCTTGAGGTATCCCGCTTTTTTCAAAGTTTTTCGCAATTCTCCTTTGTGTCCAATCAATGCTCTGGCTACGCCATGTCTAAGTGCCTCTGCTTGGGAATGTATCCCCCCACCCGATATTCTTGCTGAGACTTTAAATTTTAGAGGAATTTCAGCGAAAGGTTGTTTGGCGATGGTTTGCAACTCTTGTGTTGTGAAATAGCTTTCAAGCTCTTTGTTATTTATAGAAAAAGTAGTTTTGGGACTTGGAGTTAGGCGTACTCTAGCTACAGAAGTTTTTCTCCGTCCAACCGCTTCAATGTATTTTTCAGTTATTTTATCCATAATTATTCATTGACTATAAGATTGTTCATCATTTTTTGTCGTAATTTGTTTTTAGGAAGCATGCCCGAAACGGCTTCCCTAAAAAGCTGACCGTAACCTTTTTTGGCGATAATTTCCGCCATTGTAAGTTTCTTTAATCCTCCCGGGTAACCGGAATATCTGCTATAAGTTTTTTGTAATTTCTTTTTCTCGTCTATCAGAGCTTTTGAGGTGTTTTTTATTTCCACTTTTACATCCGGAACAGTATTTCTTGCGAACGTTAGTAAGTTTTTACCCATAAGTAAAACTGCCGCTTCTGTAGCCACTCTGCCAATTTTCTTGTTTTGGGCGTCAATTACGTGTTTTGTCATGAGTTAAAAGTTTATAAAGTTAAACGAACTCAATCACGGCCATAGGACTGCCATCTGATAGTCTCTGCGGCAATTTAGTGATTCGAGTGAATCCCCCACTACGTTTTGCGTATTTTGGTGACAAATCCTTTATTATTTTTTCCGCTCCTGAAATACCGATTTTTGAAATCAAATTTCTTCTTTGGGCCAGACCGCCGACTCTGCTTGAAGTAATGAGTTTTTCTACAAAAGGTCGGAGTTCTTTGGCCTTTGCTTCAGTGGTTTTTATCTTTTCATTCAAAACCAACGATAAGGCGAGAGATTTCAAAAGCGCTGTTCTGACTTTTCTTATCCGACCGAATTTTCTCTTGGCTCTACTGTGTCTCATTTTATTTCAGTGTCAATCCGAATGTTGCTAAAACTTCTTTGATTTCTGCCAGACCTTTGGCTCCCAATCCGTCAATTTCCAATATATCTTTCTCCTTTTTTCTGGCTAAACCTCCGACAGTGCGGATGTTGGCGTTTGAAAGAGCGTTAGAAGTTCTGGCCGAAAGATTTAGAGTATCAATGCGAGTTTTTAGTAAATCTTCATCATCCATTGCTTTTTTAACCGGTTCCTCTTTACTGTTTGAAGGCAGAATGACCTCTTCTTCTTTGAAGCCAATTATGGCTTTAAGTTGGTTTATCATTGTTTCTATGGACTTTTCCAGAGCTTCTTTTGGCGTCAAAGTGCCATCCGTTTCAATGAATATCTTCAAGCGGTTGAAATCCGTTCTGTCCCCGACGCGCATGTTGTCAACCTCATAACTCACTCGTCTTATCGGAGTGAAAATAGCATCAAGAGTTATTTGCCCGATATCAATTCGATTTTTTTCAAGTTCTTCTTTTGAAACGAAACCCAAACCTTTCTGGACAGTTATTTCCATATCAAGTTCAGCATTTTTTTCTGTAAGAGTGGCAATCAGCTGTTCCGGATTCAATATTTCTACTCCAGCCGGCAATTTTATATCGCTAGCTGTAACGTCTTTAACACCTTTAACTTTTAGTGTCAGGATTTGCGGCTCGTCGCCTATCACTTGAAATCTAATTTTCTTCAAGTGCAGAAGTATAGTAATGGCGTCCTCTTTAATCCCCGGAATAACCGAAAACTCATGGGAAATGCCGGCTATTTTGACTTTTGTCACTGCCGACCCCGGCAAAGATGAGAGAATAATTCTTCGGAGTGAATTGCCAAGCGTATGCCCGTAACCGGGATAAAGACCATCAATTTCGTAACTACCTGAAAAATCTGCCTCGGAAACAATTCTGGGTTTTGATGGTAAAACGATTGTATAATCAGACATATAAATAAATTATAAAGTTAAAAATTATAAAATTAAAGCGGATAATAATATACACTATTTAACAATTAGTAGCAAGTAGCTTGAATGCTGGCTACCAATTACTATCCTAACGGCTATAAAATTCGATAACGGCATTCAAATCAAACATATTTTCATTTTTTAAATATTGCGGTTTATTTTGTATTTCCGCCATCTTTTTTGCTGGGTCAAATTTAATCCAGGAAGGCGCATTGGTGTTTTTTAATTTTTCATCCAAGTCAATAAAGATTGGTTTTACTATGGATCGACCGGCTATTTCAATTCTATCCCCTATTTTCAAACGCATTCCGGGAGTATTTACTCTCTTGCCATTTACCGAAATATGGCCGTGTGAGACCAGTTGGCGGCTTCCTAGCCGGGTTCCGGAGAATCCGATTCTCCAGACAACGTTGTCCAAGCGTGACTCCAAAAACTCAAAAATAGTTTGGGGGACGTTAGCTTTTTTCTTTAAAAGGGCCTCTCTAACATAATTTGAAAATTGTCTTTCTGAAAGAGCGTAAGTAAATCTGGCTTTTTGTTTTTCGTTCATTTGAATACCAAATTCAGATTTCGGTTTTGAAAATCCTTTCTTTTTACCCTTTCTTTCCAAATGAAGAATGTATTTTTGAGTTTGTGTCTTCTCAAATATTGGCGCGCCCAGTCTTCTTGCTATTTTGTATTTTGGTCCTATAATCATAAAAAATAATTTCTAATTTTCAATTTCTAATTTCTAAACTAAACCCGACGCGGCTTCTTTGGTTTCGGTCCATTGTGCGGAACGGGCGTGACATCCTTTATGGAAGTAATGTTTATGCCTTTTGATATAAAACCGCGTATTCCCGACTCGCGGCCCGAGCCGACTCCTTTGACAATAACAGCCACTTCTTTCATACCCATAGTGGAAGCTTTACCGCCCACTACTTCACCAACCTTAGCGGCGGCAAATGGAGTGCCTTTTTTGGCTCCCTTAAAACCGATAGAACCGCTTGAAGAAGTGGCTAAAACATTGCCTTTGGCATCAGTTAGAATAATTTTTGTATTGTTGTATGTTGACTCCACATAAAGCCTTCCCACTTCCACTTTCTTTTTTGAGACACTTGAAACAATCGGACTTTTTGTCTCATCCACTGTTCCCTCTGTTTTTACGATTCTTTTTTTACCCATTAATTTTTATTTATTTCTTCTCGGCTATCTTGCGACCGGTACCCATTGTTTTTCTAGCGCCACGTCTTGTCCTGGCATTGGTCTTGGTTCTCTGACCTCTGGACGGTAGGCCTTTCTGATGTCGGCTACCGCGATAAGTTTTAATATCCTTCAGTCTTTTTATATTGCCGGACACTTCCCGTTTTAAATCACCCTCTATTTTAAAGCTTTCAATGACTTTTCTGATGGCATTTTCCTCGGCGATAGTGATGTCTTTCGGCTTCAGGCCATAAGCCACCTTGGCCTTGTCCAATATAGTATGAGCCAAAGGCCGACCAACACCATAAATGGCTGTCAACCCTATTTCTATGCGTTTATTTTCCGGTAATGTTATTCCGAGTATTCTCATTAATTTTCATTTAACCTTGTCTTTGTTTATGACGCGCATTCGCCTTGCAAATAACATAAACATAGCCCTTTCTGCGGACAATTTGGCATTGCGAACAAATTTTTTTTACAGAAGATTTAACTTTCATCGGTCTCTAACGGGGTTTTATCACTTTAAAAAGTGCATTAGCTAATATACACTATTTGCAAAAATTAGCAAATATTTAAGCCATAATACTTCTTATATTCTTTTGACTATCCTCCCTTTGCCTCCGTATGGATCTATTTCCACCAAAACTTTATCACCAATTAATACTCTAATACGATGCAATCTCATTTTTCCGGAAAGATAAGTTAATATTTCTTGACCACTATCATCTCTTTTTGCCTTAAAAAAAGTATTTGGTAAGGCCTCTATAACTTGAGCCTCTATTAATTCATCTTTTTCATTTTGATTTCGCATTATTTTGACCGCTAAAACAGCGGCTCTCTTATAACAAAAATATCATAACAGATATAAAAGTCTTTCGTCAAACCGTCTAACTGCTGGTATTTGTGAGGGTAACTTTTTCTGGATTTTCAGGTATAGTTTGGTTCCAAAATGGTTTGGTTTCTACCCAGGCTTCTTTTATTGTTCCATATGTGCCAATAACCGTCTTTGCCTCCTTTTTTGATAAACCTAAAAGATCGGATTTTAGTTTATTCTCATCAAACCCCCAGATAATGTTTACATTACCTTTTAAGCTGAAAGTTACTAGTGAATCACTACTAGGTTCTTGAGTTTCTCCAACATATTTAAAATCCAACGTTTCAAGATTATTGATTTTAACAACCTCACCTGTCACTTCGGGAGAAATTTTGGCTAATATAGCCCGAGACAACGCCCCCTTATCAAATATAACGGCACTTGCCGTCCCTTTTTTTCTCAAAATTGCGTTCTGCTTGAAAAAGGAATTTTCTGTCGCTGAATCTTCTTGAATAGTCGGCTCTAAATTATAGGAAATGCTATTTGGATACAGAATATAATTTGCTGGAATTTGAGCAATAATATCTTTAGAGAGGGAATTTTTTAAGGATGCCTCCAAATCTTTGTCGGTTGCTTGGACAAGTTCCTTGGAAACGACTTTTTGGACACCGACAAAACCGCCAGTCATTTCTGTTTTGGATCTAGCGTAAATTGAGTTAAATCGCGGGTCTCCCTTGAATCCAGGAATAGTGAAATCCTTCAATCCAACGTTATAATTTGGACCAACCTTATCCGCTTCCACAACAACTTCAATGCTACCCGCTACCATCTTGCCGTCTTTGAGCGCTCTGCCGGGCACCGTAACTGCATTGGGCAATCTAAAGACCATGCCCTCTGGCGTTTCAAATCTGGTGGTTGCCACCAATTTTTGCGATTGGCTACTGTAGTTGTTGTATATGATAATTTTACCTTGAGCTTTTTTTGAAACCTCTTCTTCCCCCGTAGCCTCAACCGTTTTCTCTACATCTTTTGAAATAGTAACTACTTGGTAACTCAAGTCTGAAACAGAAACGTCTTTTTTTGCAGTAAAAATTTCGTCCGCGGTTTTAGTTTCTTGTTTGGGACTAACTCGTATCTCGGCACTTTTGAAAAAGGCCGAAAGGCCGAAAGCGGCCGCCAAAAAGAATACCAAAACGGAAAAGTACAATATTTTTTTGCCAGACTTTTTCGGCTGATCATAGTCATACTGGTAAGTCGGAGTTTCTGTTATTTTAGAAGGTTTATCGTCAATAACCACAGGACGGACAAAGTCGTCTTCTTTTACAGTTTCTTTTTTGATTTTTGGTAGTTTGGTATTTTTATAAGTCAAATCCTGCCCCGGTTGCAGTTCTAAACCAGCTGTTCTGTTCGGTAATGTTACATTACGAATAGATTTCTTCGGAGGTATGACGTCTTGTACTATATTTTTTTTCATTCAGTTTCTATTTTAACTCCAGAAAAAATATTTGTCCACTTTATTTGTCTTGAAACAGTTTATTGTAAAAAACAGCAAGTATAGCCATAAATTCATTTACTTCCACCTCCGTTTGGGTTTCATAGAAATGCGAAAGCGTTTCTTTATTTATATGGATTAAGTTCATATTTTTTCGAAATTCGGCCGTAGAATCGGTTTTTACTAAACTTAAAAAATCTTTATATATTGGGGCTACATCCGAATCAACGGTCAAATAAACAGTTGAAGGAATATTTTTTTGCGACGAAAATTCTTGAATGGCGCTTTCCAAATAAATGGACCATTCCTTCTCAACATCCAGAAGAATTGTTTGTATTTGGATTTTGGTTTTTTCGTCAAGTTTGCCTTCGGCGTATAAGTGAAGATTGGATTCGGCTATTTCAGCGGACAGATCAAGTTTCTTGGCTATTTGACGGATAATGAAATTTCTGCCTGAAGGCATGGAAATGGATTTGATGACAACATTATCTTCAACCAGCGTTAAATCCGTCACCTCGCCGGTTATGTCCATTATAATAAAATCAGAATTGGCGGAAAAAATATCTCTGACTACAATAAATGAAACAACCGGAAAAGTGTGGATAGAAACCATGTCCGCAGGAATATGGCTGTTTTTTAGTATGGCATTGTGGACGATGTCTATGGTTGACTTGCCCACAACGGACAAGCACAGGTAGGCGTCAAAATTTTTAGTTTTTCTTCCAAGGCTGTTGCTCATTTCATATCCGTTTATCTTTGTGTGAACAATGCTCTTCTCAACTATTTCAAACGATTTGTTCGGAGAATCTTCGCCAGAAAGCAATTTTTCAAAAACTTTTTTTTCTTTTTCAATAATATCGTCTAAAAAATCTTTAGTGATAAGAAAATAATTTTGTTGGACCAGATTTATGTGTTTAGTTTTTAAGGCGAACCAGGGCGAAGAAAATGTTACTAAAACTTTTTCTATTTTTTTTGCAAATGTCATTTTGCTTAAACCGTTTTTTATCAAATAGTCCAATATTTTGTTAAGCAATATTTTCATTTCAGCCGATAGTTCAGGGGCGCTTGGTTGCAGAGGTATTGAAAAAGGCACTTCCCCCGTAAAGATAAATCTCGGGATTTTGTTTTTGGTGAATAAAACTATGGCGCCGTTTATGCTCCCATTGCCTATATCAAGCAAAATAGACAGTTCATCTTCCTTCTTTCTAAAAAAAGACAAAATAGACATATAATTATTCTAACACGGCCTTTATTCTGCGAATACCTGCGGAAATCCCTTCTTCTTTTATAATTCTGAATTTTCCCAAAACCCCGGTGTTAAAAACATGAGGCCCGCCGCAAAATTCTTTTGAAACAACATTATTGTCATTATCAATAATAAAATAAATGGATACGGTGTCAGGATACTTTGCTCCAAACTCCATTTCAGCCCCGATTTTTTTGGCTTTAGTAAGTGACATTTCTTTACGGACAACAGGCAGGCCTTTGGCAATTTTATCATTAACCCACTCTTCCACTTTCTTTTTTTCTTGCTCTGTTAATTTGCGGTCGCATAAAAAATCCATACGCAGCCTTTCCTCGTTAATATTACTGCCCCTTTGCTTTATATTTTTATCCACAATCGCCTGAAGTCCGGCTAAAAGCAAATGGTGGGCTGTGTGGTGTCTTATTGTCTTATTGTTGTCATTAGCCAAACCACCTTTAAACATCCCAGCGAAAGAAGTTTGGGAGAGTTTCTGGTGTTCAGCCATTTTTGTATTAAAATCATTCAAATCGATCTTTTGACCTTTTTCTTTTGCCAGTTCTTCTATTAATTCAATTGGAAATCCATATGTGGTAAATAGGATAAATGGATTAGTGCCTTTTTTAAACTCTTTCAACCCCCTATCTAAAGTTTCTCTAAATTTCTTTTCCTCTTTACTAATCTCATCAATAACTATTCCACCATTCGCGCGAATTAGACCATACTCATTTTCGTAAATTTTTTGTATTTTCTCAATTTCATCTAAAAGAGGTTTATTTGAAAAATTTACAACTTTTCTTATAAGTCTTCTTAAAATATAACCAGGCCCAGTGTTGGCTGGTTTTACACCGTCTAGAACTAAAAATATTGAGGCTTTGATGTGATCTGCAATAATCCTTTCCTTTTTTGTTTTCTCGTTATTAAACAAATCAGTTTCATATACATCTTTTTTATTCTGAACTTGAACCAAAAGTCGTTCTAAACCCATACCGGTGTCAATACCTCTAACTGAAAGTGGTTCGTATTTTCCTTCTTTTGTTTTATAAAATTCATTGAAAACAATATTCCAAATTTCAACTCCATTTATGTAAATCTCGGTTGTCGGCCCACATGGTCCTTCATCTCCAGTCGGCCCCCAGAAATTATCAGTACGATTATGATTTTTTATTACTAATTTTGAGTCAATTTCCTGCCAAATTTCCCTTGATTCACGGTCAGCAGGAGTATTATTGTCTCCTTCAAAAACAGAAACATAATCAATCGTGAGCCCAAGCTCTTTGGTAATAAATTCATGTGCATATTGAATTGCTTCTTTCTTCCAATACCCGCCAAATGAAAAATTTCCCAGCATTTCAAAAAAAGTGAGATGAGTGTCGTCTCCAACTTCATCAATATCAGATGTTCTTAAACATTTTTGAATAGAAACCGTATTTTTTGAGCCAAAATCCTTCAGTGCATCTTTTTCTCCTGTATAGTACGGTTTAAATTGTTGCATTCCTGCGGTAGTAAACAAAACTGAAGGGTCATTTTCTGGCACAAGTGAAGCAGAAGGTATAATCTCATGTCCCTTTTTTTCAAAAAAATCTAGGAATTTTTGTCTTAGTGTATTTGAGTCCATCTTTTCACTTTTAACTTTCTACTTTCAACTAACTTATATATTTTTTCAATATTTGAAAATCATTCAAAAGAGTATCTTTATTTCCACCGGTGTAGAGAGCCACTGCCGGATGATATAGAGGAATGATGGTGGCAGATCCATATCCTGTTTTAGCCACAAATTCTTTGCCATGAAGTGCGCTTATCTGACCAACTTGAGTGCCCAGACCGAAATGATTCATTATGTAACTCATAGAATATCTCCCAAGAGTGGCAATGACTTTCGGCTGGATTATGTTTATCTGCCTATCCAAATATGGCGCGTAAAGTTTTATTTCACCTTCGGTCGGGTCCCGGTTTTCCGGCGGCCGATCTTTAACGATGTTGGTTATGTAAACATCGCTTCTATTCAGTTTAATGGATTCAAGCATGTCGTCCAAGACTTTTCCTGATTTTCCGCAAAACGGTCTGGCGGTTAAGGCCTCATTTTCACCCGGCGCTTCGCCGACAAACATAATATTGGCCACATGACTGCCTTCGCCAACCACCGGAAAATATTTGTTTTGCACTCTGTATTCATATAATGGTGACTCTTTGAAATGCAAAAGTTCATCTCTAATTTTTTTCATTTCTTCAAATCTTTCTTCAAGTGTGAGCGCCATAGGTTTAAATTAAATGTTATTTTTATAAAGTTTCTATTTCATCCAAAACTTTGGTTCTTTTGTCCTGGATTAATCCGATGGCTTCCAAAATATCCGGATTGTCCAAAATCGTCTTGCACAAAACTACGCCTTTATCCAAAAGAGCTTTCTTTTCACGTCCGTTTAAACTTACGAGACAAGTCAGTGGATGAAGTTTTGATTCTAAAATCATATCATGGAGGTTGCCGATCGGCGGATAATTCCAGCCTATCATCCTTATTCCGCCTTGGCATGAGCCGTACTCAATGGCTGTGGAGGTGAATTTGGTGTTTGTCACAAGCCATCCTTCGTCCAGATCTCTTTCACGGTCGTACTTGAATTTCATTTTTCGCAAATCGTCAAAGCGAGCCTTTATGTAAAGCGCTACTTTGAGATCAGATCTTACCCCGGCTTCGTTATGGAACTTTGCCTCAACCATAATCAGTTTCTCATCGTTCCAAGCCACCACGTCTATCTCATGTTCAACGCAAAAACCTCTGACTATTTTCCCCGTTTCAGCTTTAAAGCCTTTTTGCCTGAAAATTTCCGCCACAAAATCTTCAAACGGGAAACCGGTCGGGCCGAGTTCCATGATGGCCCTTTTGAGCGAGTATTTTATGGCTATCGGCTTCTCATCTTTATCAAGCAGTTCAAAGGCGTGCTTATATATTTGGTGAGTAGTTATATCATTCTTGCCGAAATGATCTTTTATGTGCTGGGTTATTTTTGAAACAACCAAACTGCTGGCTCCGGCTCTTTTTAACGAGGTTTCCAGCTTATTTTGATCAAATAGTTCACGACTGCCGTCGGCTTTTATGATATATAGCGGTTCTGTCATATAATTATTATTACACAAAAGCGGTATGATTGAAAGATTATTGCAAAAATTCTTAAATAAAATTTTTACCTGTTCTTAATTATTATTAGACAAAAAGATGCGGTCGTCTCGTTTTGTCTAATAACCTTAAACTCTTTTAAATTACTTTTTATTTACCTTATTAATCACTTTTTCAATTATTCCGCCACCAAGACATATATATCCGTCATATAAAACAGCAGACTGTCCGACGGCCACGCCGCTTTGCAAATTATCAAACACAATATGGTAACCATCCACCTCCTTGCATAAAGTGGAATCTTGTACAACTTGTCGATAACGGATCCGTACGGTAGTTTTTAGTGGTAATTTTGGTTCCTCTCCAATAAAATGCATATCTATTACGACTATCTCTTTTGTTGAGTAAACCTCGTTTATTTCCGATTCCTTATCTGCCACAGTGATTGTGTTTTTCTTTAAATCCTTTGAAATAACAAAAAACCTCGGATCATTTTTAGTTTTTTTAGTGATATTAATGCCATGTCTTTGACCGATGGTGTAAAAAATAGCGCCATCATGAGTTCCGACAACTTCGCCTTTTATGTTCAAAACATTTCCAGATTTGGTTTTTATAAAATGAGCCAAAAAATTCTTCAAATCTATCTTACCGATAAAACACAAACCCTGACTGTCCTTTTTTTCTGCCGTCGGCAAACCGAACTTTCTAGCCAGTTTCCTGACTTCCGTTTTGGCCATACCTCCAACTGGAAACAAAATATGCTTTAGTTGTTCTTGATTAAGTGTGTACAAAAAATAACTTTGATCTTTCTCCTTATCAGCGCTTTCTCTTAATTCGTAACTATTCGTATCATTCGTATTCATTCGTATATTTGTATGTATGCGCGCGTAGTGACCAGTGGCTATGTAATCTGCGCCTAATGCGCGCATTTTTTTCAAAAACACGCCAAACTTTACATATTTATTGCAAAAAACATCCGGATTAGGCACTCTTCCTCGACTGTATTCTCTAATCATATAATCCACCACATCTTTTTTGTACTCTTTCTCAAAATCAAAAGTCAAAAATGGCACGCCCAAAAGGGCGCAAACCCTCATGGCGCTCCGCCGCTCCTCTTTCCAATCACAAGGCAAAAAATCAGGCGACCAGACCTTCAAAAATACTCCTGTGACGTCATAACCTTCCTTTTCGAGTAATGCCAAAGCCACAGAAGAATCCACTCCCCCCGAAACTCCTACAAAAATCTTTGGCTTTTTGTTCACCTTTCTTTTATACCACAAAACCCATTAGATTTGGGAGCTTTTCTATTTGTTTAGATACAGTTCAATATTTTTCTTATGATGTTCAAATGTCGTAGCATAGTGCATATCACCGCTTTTGCTTGATATGTAATATAAATATTCTGTGCTAATCGGTGTTACCGCCGCTTTTATAGCCTGGCTTCCAGGGTTGCCAATGGGCCCTGGCGGTAGACCTCTGTATTTGTAAGTATTATAAGGGGAATCAATCTCTAGGTCGTTCACTGTCAATTCATATGTATTTTTGCCGTTTATATACAAAAAAGCCGAATCAACCTGAAGAGGCATTCTCAATTCCAATCTTTTCCAAAGTATGCCGGCGATAGTTCTTCTACTTTCAGCCGTTTTGGCTTCAAGTTCCAAAATGGAAGCCATGGTGATTATTTCATTTAGAGAATATTTTGACCCAGTAATTTCGATAATGTTTTTTATTTTTCTGTCAAAATTTTCTTTCATTAAATCCATCAGCCTGGAGAGGTCGGTTGTCGGCGAAACAAAATATGTGTCCGGGAAAAGATAACCTTCATTTTTTTTGGCTAAATCAAAAAAGGCTTTTCTGTCAAAGTTTGTGAGAACAGTCGCCAGATAGTCGGCCATTTGAAAAACATTCCAACCTTCAGGAATAGTGATTTTGACAGTTTCTATTTTAAATTTACCGGAAACCAAGCGATTGGCAAGATCTGCCGGACCTTCTGTCTTATCCAAAAGGTAATCTCCAGCCATCACTCTTTTTTCCCCTCCTAAAAGGACAACATGGACGCGTAAAATAAAAGGGTAAGAAACAACTTTTTGTTCATAAAGTGATTCAGATATTTCTTGAAGAGTTTCTCCCGGGTAAACCGTAATGACTTGACCCAACGGAAAATAGCGAGGAGTTTTGTGTAGGAAAATATAAATAAAACCTAAAACAACAAAAGCCAGAATATAAAAAATAATTTTCTTATTTATTCGTAGCCATTCGTAGATTGGTGTCATTCGTATATTTAGTATGTTTAGCTATACTGGAAGGTTGGTAGGAGCTTCAGCTTTTCTGGATTCAACTCTGGCAAAGGTCGGGGTTGCAGAAACTCCACCAGGGAAATGAAAAAGGGTGGCTATTTCCTCCGTATTCAAAACAAAAGGAGGACTTTTGTACGGTCTGTGAAAATAAGCCCGACGCTTATAGGCGTCAAGAGCTCTTTGTTTTTCCCTATTTATTCTTTTTATACTTCTGTCCTTCCAAGCTAGAAAGAAATTTCTATACTTTGGGGCAGAGCCACGAGCAGTTTTGAAGCCGTTTAAGGGAGAGTTGAAATGCATCACTCCGCCGATAAGCCCGCCAAGATAATTAAAACTAAAGACATCTTTTGGGGCAGTGTACAGAAAGCGCATCCCGACATCAAAGCCAACTTTGGAAACACTACGCTCCAAGGCTTTGATTGTAGTCGTTTCCGTGTCAGTTAAATACCGGCCAGTGCCAGGAATAGTTTTGCCATCTGCCCCGACTTCCCCCTTGGCCCTTTTAATTATGGCTTCAATTTCCGCTTGAGCGGCTTTTTTCCACTTCATGTCGGCCGGTTTGCCGGTTTTCGGATCTTTGCCGGTATTGGAATGAGCTTGGATAATAATCTGAATCCAAGCTTGATGCCCTTTTGGCAGTGTTCCCATAGCTTCAATTAGAGGTGTCAGAGGATCAATTTTAAATTCTTCTTTTGGATTTTTATCCAACTCATAATCAATGTAAGTCTTGATAGGAAAAAAATCCTTTTCTTTCAAATCAAATTCAGTGGCAAATATGGCATTAACTTCCGGGTTGTAGATTACGGATAAGGTGTAGTCGGGAACTTCAAATATTTCAATTCCAGGAAATTGGGAGTACAAATTGGCTTCAATTTGATGTTTGAAACCCTTCTTTCCCCATATAAAAAAGTGAACTTGCCCGTCAATTGAGACAATTTCTAGGGAAAACCAGGCCCTGACCGAGCCGTTCCAGTATTTCTCATACCAGTTGGCTTCACCAAACATAGTGTATAACCCGGCCACAAAAAACTCCATAGCTTGGGGAGATTTAAAAAGTTCTCTTGGCAATTTGATCTCAAGCAAAATATATTCCTGTTTGGCAAAAAACAAGGCTCTTATGTATCGCAACCACAATTCCCAAAGAATAGAGAGTAAGGCCAAAGGAAACCATACAGGAAATGTGTAGTAAAAAATCTTTAGGACAAGGATAGTGTTTGAATCTTGGAAAAAATCAATTACATATGCAGGAAACATGGGTTAATTATACTCCCGCACTAAATTTACTTCAAATGACTGCTTTTTATTTAGACCAAACTATATTTTCCGTCCTTTGATTTTTTGAAGAATTTTGAATTCTGTAGGTTAACCATTATGGTATTTTCCTTGACATATCTTTCTTTCAAAACTCTTTTGACAATTTCATCTTTTGTCATCGGGCCATGTTTTTCAATAATAGCTTTGATTACATCTCTTACCACTCCGCTCATATATCCCCATTCGGAAAGAGCGTACAAACCCCGGCCGACAAGGACAAATCTTGAATCTTTTATAAGTTCGTTGTGAGTTGTGGCCACATGGGCTTTTTTGTTGAAAAGTTCCGTAATAAGCTTGGCCACTTCCCGAAAGTGTATTGGGGAACCGTGTCTCCTAATAACTAAATAGGCGTAATCTCTCATGCCTTTGGCATTAATGTTTGACGATTTTGACTTGCCCCACTCGCCCAGAGGATTTTTATCTATCAGTTTTGAAAGGCTTAGCCATCTTTTGGCAATTTCCTGATTTTTGTATTTTTCGGAAACGTCTTTTATGTGTTCCAGGAATTTTTCTATCATATCCGATTCAAGCAAAATTTCATTGTCAGACAAAGAGGAGTAAAGCAGTCTCAATGAATTGTGGATTTTTTTAGCAAGTTCTTTGTCCACCGTCCATCTGTGCTTAAATTCATCGTCTTCTTTTTCTCTAGTAAAATCTTCCCCGACAACAAGCAAAAAGTGAATTTGATTTTGAGTGGATTTATCTTTTGATAAATGCTTGAGCAAAGTTTCCTCTCCCACAGTAGAACCCAAATTTAAAATAATTTCTCTCAACTCGTCAAAAATTTCTTTCTCTTTTGCATATTCTTTTGACTTGCGAATATTAATAAGAGAGTAGTTTTCAATTTGTCTGACTCGTTCGCGGGTAATCTTGTATTTCTTGCCGATAGCTTCAAGAGTCATCCTTTTAGTGTCGGCCCCGAGCCCGAAACGGGATGTTAAAACATCTTGTGATCTGTCTCCCAAAACTCCAAGCAACCTTTTGACCGCTTGTTTTGGCTTGAACGTTATAGTTAATTTATCTGTCATAATATTGTTTAAATGGGCTACTAATTTAGGTTAGACACGAAAGTCATTTATTTCTATCATCCATACCAAATTAAGTCAAGGCTTGACCTAAACCTTTTAGACCATCACAAGATTTAACAATTTATTCGGAACATAAATGATTTTTTTTATTTCTTTGCCAATTAGCCATTTATTTACATCCGGCAAGGTTCTTGCAAGTTCTAAAACCTCGGTTTCTTTGGCGCCAGTTTCAATAAGACATTCGGCTCTGACTCTGCCGTTTATTTGAACAACGATTTTCACTTCCAAATCAATCATTTTTTTTAAATCCGGTTTTGGCCATTTTTCTTCAATAATTAATTTTTTATGACCGAGCTTGCGCCAAAGTTCTTCGGTGATGTGCGGGGCAAACGGTGAAAGAATTTTTAAAAATACTTCGTATTCTTTTTTTAACACAAATTCTCTTCTCTCCATTTCCTTCAGTAATATCATCATGGCTGAAATAGCAGTGTTAAAAGCCATACTTTCAATATCATCATTGACTTTTTTTATTGTTCTATGGAAAAGTGCTTCAAATTTCTGGTCTGATTTTGATTTTTCACTGATTTTTTCCTTTAAGCGCCAAAATCTCTCAAGAAACCTCAAAACTCCGAAAATATTGTCATCGTTCCAAGAAATAGCTTCCTCAAAAGGTCCCATAAACATTTCATACATGCGCAGGGTGTCGGCTCCATAAGTTTTGACGATATCATCCGGATTTATAACATTGCCTTTGGATTTTGACATTTTCTCCCCGCCTCTGGCTAAAATAAGACCATGTGAAGTTCTTTTTTTATACGGTTCGCTTGTGGTTACAACACCGATATCATACAGAAACTTATTCCAGAAACGCGAGTATAGAAGGTGCAATGTGGTATGCTCCATCCCGCCGTTGTACCAATCCACCGGCATCCAGTATTTTAATGTCTTTTGATATTTGGAAATTGGTTCGCGTAGGGTGGAGGAAATTCCTTGCATTGCATATGCAAGGTAGTACCACGAGGAGCCGGCCCAGTTGGGCATGGTGTCTGTTTCTCTTCTGGCCCTGCCCCCGCATTTTGGACACCTGGTATTGACCCAGTTTGAGATTGAAGCAAGCGGCGATTCTCCAGTGTCTGTCGGTTCGTATCTTCCAATCTTAGGCAATTTCAGAGGCAAATCTTTCTCCGATAATGGAACAATTCCGCACCTCTGGCAGTGAACCACCGGAATCGGCTCGCCCCAATATCTCTGCCTTGAAAAAATCCAATCACGAAGTTTGAATTTAACCACTTGTTTGCCAAAATCTTCAAAACCGGCTGGTTTGTAATTTTTTACAATCGGCAGATTGAATTTCTGAGCGAATTCTTCATCTCTTTTATCATCTGCCGGAACTGCCATAATGGCGCCCGTGCCATAACTCAACAACACATAATCAGCTATCCAAATTGGAATTTCTTGATTTGTTGCAGGGTTTCGGCCTTTTATCCCTTTTAACTCAACCCCTGTTTTTTCTTTGCCTTCAGATGTTCTTTCTAATTCGCTTTTATTTTTTACTATATTTATGTATTTAAGGACTTCATCCCAATTTATGATTTGAGATTTTAATTTTTGAATCAATTTATGTTCTGGAGCCAGGACTAAATATGTGGCGCCGAAAATTGTATCCGGTCTTGTGGTAAAGACTTTTATTTTAGTATCTTCTTTGTTTGAAAATTGGAAATTGGAAATTGGAAATTCTATTTCCACCCCAACCGATTTGCCTATCCAATTTTTTTGCTGAAGTTTAATTTTCTCTTGAAAATCAATCGTATCCAAATCCTTGTCCAATCTGTCGGCATAGCGGGTAATCCGCAAAAGCCACTGCTCTTTATCGCGCTTTTCTACTAGCGTCCCGCACCTTTCACAACGCCCATCAACAACCTCCTCGTTGGCTAAACCGATCTTGTCTTTCGGACACCAGTTTATGGCAATTTTGGCCTTGTAGGCCAAATCGTGTTTCAGAAACTGCAAAAACATCCACTGGGTCCATTTATAGTAATTTGGGTCAGTAGTGTTCACCTCTCGGGACCAATCAAATGACATACCCAATTCCTTAAACTGCTTTCTGAAAATGTCCGTATTGGTTTTGGTGACTTTGAATGGAGAAATTCCGGTTTTAATGGCGTAATTTTCTGTCGGCAAGCCGAAAGCATCCCAACCGATCGGGTATAGCACGTTGAATCCCTCCATTCGCCTCTTGCGCGAAATTATATCCATGGCCGTATAACCGCGGACGTGACCGGTATGAAGGCCATCACCGGACGGATATGGAAACTCCATCAGTGAATAGAATTTTTTACCCTTATTTTTTGCTTGAAAAATTTTCTTTTTCTCCCAGAGCAATTGCCATTTTTTCTCAATCAAACGATGATTGTACTCCTGATTTTTTTTCTCAGCCATATCTAACAATACTACCTAAAAAATCACTCCGTTGCAAAATTATTTCTATCTTGCGGGAATTGGTTTGCTGTATGTGTTAGGATTTATTGTTTGAGTAAAACAATATCTTCCTGCTTGGTGATTCCAGGAAACATTGCCATACATATATACTTGCGACAATGCCTTGTCTGAAGCCTTATTAAATTCTGCGCAAAGCTCGTATTTTAGATCGGAAATTTTTTTATATTCGTAAGACTTCTGTGTTTGAGAATCAACTTTTGAAAAATAATAATTCAAATCTAAACTATCCAAAGCAGTTGGAAGCGCACCACTTATGGTATAGTGATTTTCAACAGCACCTTTTATATTTGCCAAATCAGATATTTTTTGGTCGTCATACTTATAAAGTCTTTGTGTCCTAGGAGAACCCAAAACCGAAAAGCCCCAAACTATTGAACCGATTGCAACAATAAATGCAAAACTTCTCCAGAAATTTCTAGAAGTTCCGGTTAATTTGCCCTTTATATCCGAAATGTAGTACATAAATACGCTTCCAACCACCACAATTATTGCCAGAACTTTCAATAAAAAGCCGGCGGTCAACTCCTGCCCGTCAATAAAATAGTACAAAACTGTAACCAAATCCCCAGCCACTACCGCCCCAGCGATGAAAACCGTCAGGTATGTCAAAAATTTATGAATTCCAGAATTTTTTCTCTCCTCGTTCATATTCCTGCCGATGTACCACATAAGATAAATGAAAATTGGGAAAAGTATTACAAGAATAGCCACAGGCCAGGAGATTGACTGGCTGCCGAAATATTGATAACTGTTGCCGATTTTCGGATAGGCTCTGTTGATTACTGTGAAAAGCAAGTTCAAAAGACTAATAACTAAAGTATATAAAGCCACTGTGGCGGCAACATCAAGAAAAAAATCTTTGGTTCTATTTCTTTGTGATTCCATATTATTATTTAAAATTTATTAATTAAAATTTAAAATTATACTATCATACTATTATACCACTATTTCTCCATCTCAATCATCTCTGATTTTAAAATTTTTTCAACTTCACTTAGTGCCTTTTCATACTCTGTCCATTCTATGACATAATCAGAGGATCTGGAAGTTCTTTCGGAAGTCCAATTTATTATGCTATTTTTCCAATCTACAATTTGCATTTCCGCCTCTAATTTATCCAGAGCATAAGCATATTTACCCTCTAAAGTGGCATGAGTTTTTTTTAATTTTGTGCCGGCATATTCTGTCCAAAGCGATATACACTCGTTCATTGATGATTCTGGTAAATCTTTAAAAATAATTCCGGCCGCCACTTTTTCCCTTTCATATTTATCCTTGTAAGCCCTTATATCAAAGGCATGACCTCCTGCGCCGCCATGGCTCCTCATCGGAGAATAATCGTTAGCTATTAATTCTACAATATCGTGCACTAAAATCATTTTTAAAGTCTTTCCCAGATCGGGCTTCTGTTCAAGGTAAGGATGGTAAAGAACGGCCATGAGCGCCATTCGATAGGAGTGTTCGGCCACACTATCCCATCTGTCAATATTTGCATTTTCCCAACCAGGCATATTTTTAAAACGAAGTTGTTTTTTTAAATTTGCCATTGTATGCAGAAACTTTGTTATTTTAGTTATATCGGTATTCATAAATATACTCAAATTGTAACATTTTATTAGATTTTGAATTCAATGACATCGCCGTCTTTAACTACATACTCTTTTCCTTCTGTCCGAACCAAACCTTTTTCACGAGCGGCGACGTAAGAGTCGGACTTAATCAGGTCGTCACAGTGCACCACTTCAGCTCGGATGAATTTGTCCTTAAAATCCGTGTGGATAGCAGTTCCGGCTACCGGCGCTGTAGAGCCTTTGACTATGGTCCAAGCTCGGCTTTCGTCTGCGCCGGTTGTAAAGTAAGTGATCAAATTTAAAGTTTCGTAGCTTTTCTTTATTAAATCATCCAAACCCCTACCCGAACGATCTTCTTGTCGGTCGGGTTTTTTAAAATCGCCAAAAACTGGGTCAATGATGACGTAGTCTCCTGGTATTTTTTCTTTAATATCTAATTTATTTGTACTTGCCTCTGAAGTGTTTAGCGCGTACAAAATCGGTTTCATTGTAAGCAAATGTATGGAGGCCAAAATCTCCTTTTCCACGAGGTCAAGTTTAATGGACGATATTAGTTTTCCTGCTTCTAGACTTTTAACCACTTTTTCTAAAACTTCATTTTCCAAAACGGCGGTTTTGTCCCCTCTTTTGACATCCTTGACAATATTGACCAATCTTTTGGTTACAGTTTGCAAATCAGCCAGAATTAATTCCAAATTTATGACTTCAATATCGGAAAGTGGGTCAATTTTATTGTGAACGTGTATGACATCTTTGTCTTCAAAAACTCGAACAACTTCAAGAATCGCATCCACTTCGCGAATGTTTGTAAGAAATTTATTGCCCAAGCCTTCGCCAACCGACGCCCCTTTGACAAGTCCGGCGATATCCACGAACTCCACCACTGCCGGAATTGTTTTGACTGACTTACTCAAACGGCTTAACTCATTGAGCCGTTTATCTGGCACGGGTACAATCCCGACGGAAGGATCAATTGTGCAAAACGGATAATTTTCGGCCGGTACCGATTTTTTTGTCAAGGCATTAAAAAGTGTCGATTTTCCGACATTAGGTAATCCTACAATGCCTATACTCAGTGCGTGACTAGACATGTTTTTTTATTTACCTAACCACTCTTTTCTGTCTATTCCAGATTGTCGAATAATACCTGACATTGTTCTTGGTTTAATAGATTCTTTTCCATGAAATGGAACGCAAACTTGCTTTAGAGAACTACTCACATGACCTACGTAGTAGTAATGACTACCGTCAGTATAATTGAGCCTAAAACTTCTTTCTTTAAGAAAATGTTCAACGTCACTAAATGTCCAGTTAAAAATTCCACGAGGCATTACACTTGAGCAAAACCAAACATATTTATCTCATAGGGAGACTTGATTGGCTTAGGAGAATTAAGAACTGACCACAATTTTTCGTACTCTGGATCTGCTTTCTGATTTAATGGATTAAATCTAGCACCTTTTAGTTTCTTCAGAGACATGACATATCCTCCAACAGCTTGGAGTAGATTAAAATATGCAAGTTTTGGATCATTACTTGATTCAACAATATTGAACTCTAAAGCAACAGCATACCAAGTATCGCCGTCTCGAAAAACTATGTGTCTAAACTTACCTTTTTGTGGCGTATTCATAGTTAATCTAGTATATATTATGAAAATGAATATATCAAGAAATGTTTAATCTACAGATATTCACAAAATGATCCAATTTTAGTTTATTTTCTTAGTACTTAATTTTCCTAGTGACCAAATAATAAAATCTACTACTTTTATATCAGACATTTTATTTTCAGTTACATCAAACTTTTCTCTAAATTTTAAAATTAATTTTTTGAGTTGTCCTTCTTGTAAAAAACATGAGTATGTATCTTTTAAAAACTCGTATATTTCCAAACAAGATTTGATTTTTTCTTCCTTACTTCCGTCCGTTCTTCTCCTCTTGTAAAATACCCTTAAAATTTTTGCATCAGAAATTGGACTATTATTATCTATTGCATGTAACAGTTTTGTAGCAAAACTAAACTGAATTGTATTTTGTCCCCTTTGGTTAGAGACTTCGTATAATTCATCTAAAATCTTTTCTAAGTCTATTTCTTTATCAGCGAATAATTCAAAATACCTCTCTTTTAATTTATCACCTAATCCCGCCCTGTCTAGTCCATAATATGACCTAAAAACAAACTGAAACAAATTATTATTTTTAATATTTCCTTTTTTATATTCGTTTTTTAAAAATAGATAAACAGAAATGCTTTCCTTACCTATATTTTTTAATATTTCATCTTCTTTACTTAAAATTTCTTCGACTACTTTTGAATAAATCCCTTTTTTCATATAATGATCAATTCCAGCAAATTTCCACCTTTTCTCCTATTTTTTCACTCAGATAATCTTCTACATCTACAAGATCTCCAATTCTATCAATCAAACCAAGTTTTTTTGCTTGTTCGCCCAATACAGAAGAACCATCTGCCAAGCTAGAGACTTTTTCAACTGATAAATTTCTATTCTGTGCAACTGCTTTGATAAAATTACTATGAATTATTTTTAAGTCTCTCATTATTAGATTTTTTTCTTCGTCTGTAAGTGTTCTGTCTGGATTTCCTGACTCTTTGTATTTACCAGAAAAAAGCTCAACATAATTTAATCCTTCTTTTGCATTTTTACCTACATTGTCTAGATATGAAAAAGTAACTCCTATACTACCTATATCAGAGTTCTTTGAGGCGAATATGATGTTCGCACCTGTAGAAGCCCAATAAGCGGCTGATGTACCCATTTGTCGGATAACTGCGACTGTGGGCTTACTGGAAGTCTTTAATAAGTGGGCTATTTCTTCTCCTGCAACTGGAGATCCACCACCAGAATCTACTTCTAATACTATGGCTTTAATGTCTGGATTTTTGATTGCTTTCTTTATGTAATACGAAATATAATCTGCTGGAACAACATCTGAGAGATCTAGGGGTTCTTTTTGTGGAATGTAGGTCGTGAGCTGTCCGTGTAAATTAACACCAGCCACATTACAGTCTGCATTTTCATAACTTTCGTCGGAAGAGGGTTCGTTGGAATATTCAGAACCTACTGTGTCAGCTACTTTTATATATTTTTCATACAAAGAATAACTAGCAACATTAAGAGAAAGATAGACAACAACAAAAACAGATATCAAAATAGCGTAGCCAATGTATCTTTTAAAAACCCCCGCTATCTTTTTTGTAATGTATTTTATTCTGTCCATTTTATAGATTAACTATTTTTGTTTTCCAATCAGCGGGATAATGGATTACTTCTTTTGTAGAGTTATTTCTAATGGTAATAGACTTTGCCTCATAAGCTGCATTAAAAAGTTCTTCATTTTTCAAAAGTGTGATTCTCGCGTACATGGCCCCAATTTTATCAAGAAGTAAAACATAGACTACCAATACAATAACTGCAAAAATCCCATTTATAAAACCATACTTTATAAATACAAAGATTGAAAAGACTACAAGTAGCGGTGTTACCCAATTAAGTAATTTTCCAACAACAGTTCTTCTATCCCAAAAAGTATTCGCGTGATTTTTATTAACCCCAATTGTAATTTTTCGGGCTTTTTCCAACTCTGCTATTTTTTGAAATTCTGTAGTCATGTTTATACTAAGCATTATACACCTAATTACTCTTGAACCTTTCTAAACACCCAGCTTTCCCCTTTCTTAAAGCCATAGTCTGTTCCCCTTCGAAGCGGTGGGGGTAGTTTTACCTTAAACTCAAATGGAATTTGCTTTAAGTACAGGTTATTACTGAGATTAAGTCGTGTTGTGTCTTGAGGGTTCCTATGGATAATGACATATTTTTTTGTTTATAATGCCTATTTTCAGACAAAGTTCAAGGCTCGTAACCCCTAGGTTACGAGCCTTCTTGAAATCACAGGTCGGCTCAATTCTCTCTTCTGAACTCCGGGCTGTATAGACGGTTTTTCCTGAATTCTTTATGCAACTTGTAGCAAACCTGAAGCCAGATTGGCAAACGCACTGACATAGTCATGAGTAATCTGGCCCTTGTAGTATCGCTACAAAAGTGAGCCGCCTTGTAGTAAAACGAGTGACCGAGTTTGTCGTAGTAGTGAATGTTCACTTTTCTGCTAACCTGGCCACGAAAGAAACCAGCCAAGAGCAAAACTTGCGAACCGGCAATCTCCAAAATCTCCGAGTTTTCCATTCTACCAAGACTGGAATGGCAATCCGATAAAACGAAGGCCTCATGAACTTCGGAAAGACTGGCTGCAGGTGGAACAAATTCACTGCTGCCCTGCGGTGCGGAGAAATAAACAAGAGGAAAATCTTCAATTTCTCCGCGGGAGGTCTGGGCGTAGTTTGCCAAAACTTCTGCCACATACAGAACTTCGGTTTTTGAAACTCTGCTCTTTGGGACCAAGAAAAGCAACTCATCAAAAAAGAACTGAAGTGTTTTTGGTGAGTCGTATCCATCTACCAATCGAAACCTCTCCACAAGCACCTCTCAATCTAACTTTGATATTATTAAATTGTGTAATGTAAGTCAATCAATAAACTTTCTTTCCTTACAGGAACCGTACACTTTTCGCATTCTGACTACAGAACGCTCAAGGTCTTGCGAAAGTCTAATAGACTTTCTTTCCTTACAGGAACTGTACACCTTTCGCACCCGAAGTGCTCAAGGTCTTGCGAAAGTCTAATAGACTTTCTTTCCTTACAGGAACTGTACACCTTTCGCACCCGAAGTGCTCAAGGTCTTGCGAAAGTCTAATAGACTTTCTCACCCCATTTGTAGAATTGGCTAACCCACTTTGTCCTGTTCTCTGGCGTGATTTTTTTCATTGGTCCGCATTTTTTCATCTTAGTGTGAAATCCGGCAAACCACAAAATTCCATCTTGTATTTCATTGGTGTTGTCTCCGAAAAGAAACCGAGCCATTAAGGGCGGCGAATCAGAGGTCACAAAAACCCGAGCGGTTCTGCCTTTAAGTAGCCTCACCCAGCCGATTCCGCTAGGTAAAAATTTGTAGGCAAAGCCCGGAAGCCAGGCTCTGTCAAAAAGACCTTTTAATAAAGCTGGCATAGTTGACCACCAAGAAGGATAGATAATGACTAAATGCTCACACCACTTGATATCCTGCTGAAATTTTATGAGATCGGGTTCAAGTTCTTGGATAAACCTATAGCCGTGATGGAGAATAGGGTCAAATTTCATCTCCCCTAGATTAATTTCTCTGACTTGGTGTCCGGAGTTTCTTGCCCCTTGGGTATAGGCCGAGCCAAATTCTCGGCACATGCTGACTGTATCAGGATGTCCAATAAGAACAAAAATCTTTTTAGATTGCATCGTAAATAATTCTACCAGTTATAATTTTTGCAGTCCATCTGTTTCCATTTTGGAAAAATATGCTACAATCAAAAAATGAAACATTTCCTAAAAAACAGACCAAAAACACCGTCCGGGCGGGAAAGCTCTTCGTCTGGAATGAAATGGAAAGTTATCGTTTCATTGTTCATTCTATCTTTTGGAAGTTTTGTGGGGATGTTTTTTTATTATGGCTTTGACCCAGGCCTCTTGGCTTCTTTGTCTTTTTATCAGAACTTGGCCAATCCTTCCGTGAGAATAGTTAGAATTCAAGAAGGCCTGCGCAAGGAGGAAATTGCCGACATTATGGCCCAAAAATTGAATTGGGACGAGAAGACCAAACTTGAATTTGTCAATGCTCACTTGGCTTTAAACAGCCCAAACCTTGAAGGACGGTACTTTCCTAAAACCTATTTAATTCAAAAGGATGAAGATCCATTGGGCGTAACCGCGGTCATGCTTAGAGAATTTTCCAAAGAAAATGGAAAGGTTAAAAAACCGAAATCTACTCAAGTTATAAATCAAGACACCGCCTTAAAGATTGCTTCCATCGTCCAAAGGGAGGCTGCAGGTAAAAGCGACATGAAATTGATTTCCGGAATAATCTGGAATCGTCTTTTCAATGGAATGAAACTTCAGATTGACGCTACCTTGCAATATGCCAAGGGTTCGGAAGAAGAGGGCTGGTGGCAAAAAGTGGAACCGGAGGATAAAAATATTGAATCCTATTACAATACTTATATGTACACCGGGCTTCCGCCGTCGCCTATCGCCAATCCCGGGCTTTCTGCCATTGATGCCGCTTACAATCCGCAAAAAACCAGTTGCCTATTTTACCTTCACGACAAAAAAAGAAAAATTCATTGTTCAAAAACTTACGAGGAACATAAAAAGAATATAGACAGGTATTATTAAAAATCACTCATAAAATAATTTTCAGAGACCGCATAAACTCTGCTGAGTTTTGCTTGTCTCGACTCTCTAAGAAAACAATCTCCTTGATACGTAGACCTCTCGCAAACTCGCTTCACTCAAACAGTGCTCCGGGCTAACTTCATCTTCGTCGTTGTTTTCTAAATCGTCTGCGAAGTCTCTGAAAATTGTTTTACTCGTTCAGGTGTTTACGACATTTTGAAAATAGTTTATTTAGATGGTTGTCTCAACTGTTGCCCTCTCTCGCAATGATGCAATGAAGGCGTTGACTAGTATTTGCTGTTTGTCGGCAATGATTTGCTGTTTGATTTGGTCAACAACATCTTTGTATGCAGGAGCGTTGGCTTGGGTCTTAACATTCGTATCATAAAATGTTTTTGCTTCCTCATCTGTTACTGTGGCTGTGCTTATATCAATATTTTGCAGAAGATATGCCTGAATGGCCAACTGCTTGGCAATGTTTGCCCTAAACTGAGCCTCGGTCTGACCTGCTCCAGCTAGCTGGGCCTTTAATTGGTCTGCCCCCCCGGCTTCCGTTAGAAGACGCTGAAATTGTGTTTCCACATCTGTATCCGCCACTGTTATCCCCGCTTTAGTTACTCCTTGAAGAACCAGCTCGTTGTTTATAAGGTCGTTTAAAACTTGGGTTTTAATCTGCGCTAAATTATCTGCGTTTTCAGTATCAACTCCTTGAGTTTTGAGGGAAGCAATAACTGAAGCAAGTTGAGTGTCAAAAGCTGACTGCCCAATTGCCGTTCCGTTGACTGTTGCCACGCTTGGCGCAACTAATGGCTTATTCTTATATCCCCAAAAACCGAGAGCGGCCGCTCCGCCAAGAACCAAGACTAACGCTCCAATCGATACTATTTTTTCTTTTGTCATTAGTTTTTTATTAATGTTTGATAACTTATTTATTATATCGGGATTCTATAATAAGCATGGGCAAAAAGCAAATTTTAAAAAACTTTTTGACTGTTTGCTTTCCAGCGCTTGTATAAATGATAGGCGGAGGCAAGATACAAAAGTCCTACAATGACAAATACCAACCTGTTTGACAATATGGACATACCGATATTTTGGCCAAAAACGACAACCAGTCCGAGGTTAATGCCGGAAACAATCATCACAAAAAAGGCTCCTAGGTCTTTTTTGTCATTACCACTAAAAACTTTTCTGCCACTTTTGTTCCATCTATACAAAAGATAGACAGACGCCAGGCCGGAGATAAGCCAAGAAAGAGTCAGGAATACTCCGACAGTTCTGTAAAAAGCCGGATTGGAAAATAATTTTATTATTAAAGGATATCCTCCAAGAAAAAGAGCCATAGCTGCAAAAACCAACCTTACTTCAGACCAAATAAAACTGTATCGTTCCAGTTTGTTTGGTGTTGTATGTTCATTTATATCCATAAAAATATGATTAGTTGCTATGAAAACATTTTAGCACTTTTGAAATAT